>OOCB01000073.1_pt1 | contig 149372 bp, 123 predicted proteins | sample 1671351 | NCBI WGS metagenome assembly OOCB01 (sample SAMN06348148, study PRJEB24527) | human gut metagenome | biome: human gut; feature: ankylosing spondylitis patient; material: feces | host: Homo sapiens | place: China | collected 2015-10 | reverse complement strand
GCTGCCCCTCGACTTGCATGTGTTAAGCCTGTAGCTAGCGTTCATCCTGAGCCAGGATCAAACTCTTCATTGTAAAATATCTTTTTCAAGCCTCGCCAAAAGGCGGGGCGTCTTGTTATCTGATCTGACTCCGGTTTCCTGTTTTCGTTATCGATTGACGGTTCGTTTCTTTTGTTCTACCCTGACAGATCTCAAATCCGTCAGGCTCTTGTACTACGTCTTTTCGTTGTCTATGAAATTCTTTCAATGAACTCTTTCTTGTCTTGCAACCGCAGAACCGTTTGTTTCTCGATTGCGGGTGCAAAGGTAGGGACTTTTTTCTTTCCCACCAAATTTTCAGGCGAAAAATTTTCGCGGAAAACTTTTTCAAAATTAGCAAATTTATCTGATATGGCCAAGTAATATGCTGAAAAACATATTATTTGAACGGCGGACAAAAAAGTGAAAAAAGGGAGAATTTTTTTGAGGGATGGGTCTTTTTGGTGAAGAAAGGAAGGTGAAGGGGTGTGAAGGAGGGGCACGGGGGCACCGGAAAGGGGTGTCATTGGAAAAGGAAAGTGTCCGCTGCCCTACCCTACAGGTTATCTTTGCCGAAAACGGTGCACTTCTTCACCATGGGTGATAAAGTATTGTGGGTCTTGCTGTTAGAGGTGAAGGGGCATGGTTCACGGGGGATCACGGGGTGGTTCATCACGCGCGCACGCGTACGCGCACATTATATGTGTGCCATGTTTTTTTGAGAAACAGGTCTTCCGGGCGGATGGCAGGGGTTTGAAGGGAGGGGGATGACGGAAAACCCGGAAACGGAGGACCGGTTTTGTCCGAAAGGAACGGGAATTATGGCACTGTTCATTTTAGGAATAAAAGGGGCCGGAAAAAAAGATACCTTACTTTCAAAAAAGTAAGGCTTACTTTTTGAAAAGTAAAGCTTACTTTTTTGAAAGTAAGCCGGACTTTGAAAACAGGCGTTTTTAAGGCTTTGATTGTTCATTTTCGGAACTGTTTTCCCTGCAGGGGGATTCATAAAGGGCACGGGTATCTGAAAGAAAAAAGCAGACAGAATGGAGCGGAATGGAATATTTCAAGAGGAAGACAAGCATACTTTGGTATGCTTAAATAATCTATAAGATTTACACGATACAGTGTGCACGGCCAAGTAAGGTGAAGGAGAGTGAAGGAGCAGGTGAAGGATGATCATTCACCACTAAAAACAAATATATCAATATGTTATGATACAAGGTGAAGGGGTGAAGGATTTTTTATGGCTCAATCTTTGGGAGAACGAACGATCTGATATTACCCATTTCAGACATATACTTTATAATAACACGAAAACAAAAAAATCTCACTATATCCATTTATAAAGAACGGGAGAATTTCTGCATATCTGAAATTCTCCCGCTCTACCATTATGAAAAATATTCTATTTATTATGGACAAACTATTTTTTTACCTTTGACAATATAGAGTCCTTTAGGCAAATTATCAAAGCTTTCTTTCATTGTGCCCACACTTTTCCCGTCTATAGTATATACTATTGCATTCTCATCTGCATCCTGACTAATCTCGGAAATAGCATCAGGCATTTTATCAAACGTAATCACCACCTCATTAAGCATTGCAAATTCCTCTTCCGGCAATTGCAAATAAACACTTAATCCTTTTGCTTTTTCAGCCAGTGACTTACAAAAACCTGAATTCTCAAAAATACAAGTATGCGCATCGATATCAACCATGGCATAAGTACCCTGCACACTAATATTACTGATCGTCACAGCTTCCGGTAACGGTTCTTTTGCAGTAATACGTTTAGAAGCCAACTCTATATGAGGTAAATCCTTGTCTGTCTTAACCAAATAAGACTGACCTTGTTCAATAACATCAGCATCTTCAAAATACAATTTAAGGACACCATCCGAAACATACTCCAACCCTACAAACTTTTTTACCTCAGAAAAGTTATTGTTTACATCTTGTCTGGTGAAATTAAACGGTACACATAATGCATTCCACTGATCTGCCTTAAAATCTTTAACCATCAGAACATTACGAAACAAAGAATTGGGTTCAAAATTTGACGCATTCTCATCCAATACATTAATTTTCATGGTTTCGGACAATTCAGGATAGATCTCCAACAGTTCAGCAGCTGAATAAAACGCAATATCAGAAATAACAGCCGTGCCATCTTCTGCTGATGAAGTCAGACCAAATACCGTATTGATATCTTTGCCATTATTAGAAAAGACGATACTGTCCCCCACCATATAATCCGTCAATCCTGTAGCAGTCAGATCCCAAATGAGATAAGTCTCCTGATTATCATTCTGATAAGAATATCCGGGTGCTACCTGTGTGCCGTGATTAGCCCCATTGAACCACCATAAATAGGACATTCCGGCACCAGTTTTCAGATTGGTGCCTTTTATAACAAAATATTTTTGATCTGAAGTAAAATAAGTAGAATCATTATACAGTTTGCTGAATTGCAGTGCAATATTATTTTCACCGGGTTTACCATACACCTTGATGGTATTGGCTTCCTTATCATATTCCACTTTATCTACTCGAGCCTGATCACCTGATATCCACTGATTACATACGAACTCATAAGGTTTGGGAGTCTGATACTCTTTCAACAAACGCAAATAATAAATACCTGGAGTCGGTGTAGAACCTGTCGCTTCAAATTTTACTGTTACACTATCAGGAACCTCACCATTCTCATCCAGCAAATAATCAGCCGGTACAAAATACTCTACATTATAAAAGCCGGTGATATCTTTCTTCTCCAATTTGATCTCTTTCAAGACTTTTCCATTCACAGACAAAGTATAAACACGTCCGGCATCAGCACTATGATAACGACACATAACAGACACACGATCACTCACGCCTTGTGTGGCCAACTGATAGCTGAACCACTTGCCACTCAGTGCATCCACATAAAATTCGCCTGAATAGGATCCTTTCTCAAAATCACCCTGAAGAACATGGCCAGCATCACTCTGTTGCTCACCTGTTGCAACAAAATCCAGTGTCCGCTCATTCAAACGCTGTGCAGCCTGTTCTTCTGCCAGCACATCATCTTTCACCGCATCCCATTCTTCCTGAGTCAACTGATTCCAATACATCATATATCTGGCTTCATGAACAGTAAAGAAAGGCTGTAACACCAGATCGGCAAACCGTTCACTACTATACAATCCCTTACGAATCTTGAAATGTAATTTTTCTTTATCAACCATATATATGGAATCCAGCACGCTGGCTCTTTCACCGATAAGCATCGGTGCAGAAGTCAGACTCAGTTGTGCTCCCTGTGACGGTGCATGATCCATACGTCCCTCTCCTGCAAACTGACCGACCAGATTTTCTGTACTTGTTACTGCCCCCAATAATACCGGGCCATAACGGAAAGCCACGTAACTCGGATAATTAGGACATTCCAACAGTTCCAACTTCATCGGCATTTCCACCTCGATTCTGTCTCCCTGCTGCCATGCTTTGGACAGACTAACGTAGCTTCCCGGGGTAGCAGTAATCTGCTGTTCCTCGCCATTAACAAGTACCTTGTAGTTTTCCTTACACCATGACGGTCTTCTAAGTGATATCACATAATCTCCGGTCTGATCAATGGTCAATACGGTTTTCTGTTCGTAAGGAAACTCTGTAGACTGTGTCAGAGCGAAAGCCTTGTTCTTTAAAGTACTGGCCACAAACAAATTGACATACAATGTATCATTCTCTGGAGAATGTGCATATATAAATTCACCATACTTACTATGGTTTTCCATTCCGGTTCCCACACAACACCACATACCCTGATTGACCTGGGAATACATGCGATAATGTTGTGGACGCAAACTGGTGAAATACACATATCCTCCGGTATGGGGATTTTGTGTGGAAAGAATATGGTTAAGCATAGCCTGCTCGTAAAAATCGGCATAACGTGCGTCCTGATTATCTGCAAACAAATCTTCCGTCAGCTTCATCATATTATTGGTGTTACAACTTTCAGGACCATCGGGATGGTTGATATACTCAGAACAACGTGAATCCGGCAAAAAATGTTCACTGATACTGTTTCCTCCCAAAGCTACCGTACGCGAATTGACCACATCGGTCCAGAAGTTATGCGCAGCCTTCCGATAAGCCGCTACCGTAGCTGGTGTACTCTGGTTGTCCTGCTGTGCCAGACGTGCAAATCCGATGTATTTGGGTACTTGTGTATTTGCATGTTTGTTGTCCAGAAACGTATGATTGACTGTCTGCATATTGTCCACCATGGTTTTATGACTGAAACGGCGGGCTGCAGTCAGATAACGTTCGTCGCCAGTCATCTGATAAGCATCCACATACATTTCGTTGATGCCGCCATGCTCCGTATCGAGTATGCTCTGCAAAGTCGCATCATTAATATTTGAAATCAGATTGACACCCCAGTCACACAATTTGAGAAAACAGTCCTTTGCTTTTTCATTTCCTGCATACATCCAGGCATCACGCAATCCGGCATAGATCTTGTGCATTGTATATAAAGGCACATTACCTCTATTATTGTTATAAGCACCCAAGTCTCCACGATAAATGCCAGTCCAGACATTATTGTCCGGCAAGCCGCCGATATAACCATAAAGTCCGTCTGTATTCTGATCAAATACACGTTGGCATTCATCCATTTTATCTACCATATAATCCAACCGTTCCTTCATTCTGGCACGAACCTCTTCATCATCTGAAGCTGCATAAGCCAAGGCCAGTGCTGAAAGATAATGACCGCCCACATGTCCGTCGAGCCGGAAATTACCTGAACCCCAGTTTGAAAAATTAGGATGTTCTTTCTCCCAGTCCGTAAAACCGGCCTGCCGCATGTAGGGAGTCAACAGACGGTCTACATCATACTCCAGCAGCGTACGGTCATTCAAAACCATCGCTGTCTTGAATACGCCGTCATTCAGAGTCACTTCCTGCAGATCGAACAATCGCGGATAAAGCTTACTTTGGGCTTCCACACTTCCGACATGAAGCATACATGCCGAAAAACAAAACAAAGCCAAAGTTTTCATTTCATTTTTCATACTATTATTTTTTATGTTTCATAGATTAAAATCACTGTTCTGCAAAATAGGAAAAACATTGGAAAAAAGCAGGGAGAAAAACTTATCAAACTAGGCCTACAAATGATTATGACGCAAAAACAGTCCTATTTTGACACAAAAACCACCCTTTTTGAAGGGTTTCCACTCATAAATCACCAATTATTAATATAAAAAATATAACTTTGCCGTGTGCATCAATCCAGATATGAAAAGCATCGCCATTATCATTTTCAGCATTCTGAGCCTTATCATACCCTTAAGATTAAAGGCAGATCCATCTATCCGTATCACCGACATTCCCAATCTCAAGAAACTGCCGGTGAATGCCATTCATCGCATTTTTCAGGACAAGGAAGGCTACATGTGGTATGGTACAGTCAACGGGTTATGTCGGGATGACGGTTATCAGATAAAGATATTCCGTACGGATTACAAGCACCGTGGTCTGTTGGCTGACAATCTGGTGGAATGTATCTGCGAAGACCGCAAGAACCGGATCTGGTTCGGCACCGACAAGGGATTATATTGTCTGGATAAAAAAGACTACCGGATCACAAGAGTCAGCCACCCGCTTTTAGACAACCAAATGATCTACCAGCTTTATCAACGGAGCAACGGGGAGATCTGGGTTTCTGTCAACGGATACATTCTACGTTTCGACAGCAACCGCCAACTTGTCAAAGTCCACAAGACCTTCAATGGCCATACCCCTACCAATCTATCCGGTTTCTGTGAAGGGCATAACGGAGAAATCATAGTCAGTTTCTCACAAGGACTGCTATACCGATATGATGGTGTCAAAGACACCCTTGTTGCTTATCCGGACCTGATGAAAGCTCACAATCCCGGTGCGATTATAGCAGACAGAACACACAAGTTCTATTGGCTGGGAACGTGGGGAGACGGTATTGTCAAATTTACCCCAACAGCCTCCAAAGACTCCATGTTCGTATACTTTAATCCCGTATCTCCCGAATTCAGAAATATTCTGTATCTGGCACAAAAATCTGACGGAAATGAAATATGGTGCACGTCTTCTACTCACCTTGTGACTCTTTCTCTTACAAATGGTTCACCCAAACTCATGCACTTATACCCCCAGGCGCCTCACATGCTGAATGAAATCATCAGGGACCGGAATAACGACTTTTGGGTTTCCGGATTTGACTTACCAAGCTTCATTGTCCATTTCGATGATGATGCTCCCACAGTATTTCAGCTCAATGGATTACGCCGATACTCCGAATACCAACCGGCCATCATGACGATAAGCGATTGCGACGATCAGACTATCTGGCTTTTTCAAGAACGGGCCGGTCTGTTCCTTTACGATCTGAAATCCAATCAATGTACCAGTCACAAAGACTTCAAGGAAACAGCCTCCCTACCCTTTCATCTGGTCAAGATCATGAACAGAAGCCAAATGGCACATGCCGTATGGATCGCACCGGAAAACCAAAAACAAATTTTCAGGCTGACACACGAGCACATGAAAATGAGCCTGAAAAACGCCATTACCTTGCCGGACAGTGCAATAAATGATGCCGTCACCTGCGTCTATGAAAACAAAAAAGGAACAGACCTCTGGATAGGCACCAGACAATCCCTGTACAAATATAACCTTCAAACCAAACGCATCATACGCCTACCCTACTGCCAGGGACAGGTCAACGCCATCAGCGAAACTGACGACCAAACCATCTGGATTGCAACAAACGGCAAAGGAGTATATGCCTTACCAACCAATGGCCCGGTATTACACTACCAGCTCAAACATGTATTCTCTTGTCTCACCGCTACTACAGACAACCTGATCTGGCTAGGCAGTCATGAAGGAGACCTTCTCTGTCTGAACCCTTTAAAAGGAAGTATCACGAACTACACGTCACAATGTGGACTGGAAGGACACATGGTCAACTATGTCGTCTGTGACGAATTCAACCACTTATGGATAGGAACCAATCAGAAACTGACCGAATTCAATCCTCAGAACAACTCATTCCGCACATACCTGACTACAGAAGGACAGACCGGTCTATGGCGATTCATTCCTACGTCGTGGTGTAAGAGCAAAGACGAACAACTTTATTTTGGAGGTATTCCTGGAATCTGCCGCTTCAAGCCGTCCAACAGTCTGGATCTTGAAGCCTCAAATGCCCGTACCTATATTACCGACATCAAAGCAAACGGACGCTCTCTGTTATTTGACGATCATCAATCTACGGATTCAATCATCGTACTCCAACATAATGACAACAACATCACCATCAGTTTTTCTTCACTTGACCTTAGACAGGCTCATAATATCCGCTATGCATACAGACTGAACGGCATGGACAATACATGGCAATATACTACGGACGGAACCAATACAGCCATATACAACCGCCTACCCAAGGGCCATTATACATTCGAAGTGAAAGCTACGGATCACAACGGCCAATGGAGCACCCAGTCTACCTTATTGGAAATAGACCGCAAGGCAGCCTTATATGAAACTTGGTGGGCTTACCTGATTTATATCATCCTGACGGGAGGAACCACGATTTCGGTTATCCTATGGTATATCAAGAAAATCAAACGACGCAATGAAGAACTATGGGCAGACAGCGCTGAAATGGTAAGAATGAAGAATTATCTCAACCATACGGTCCAATATAATGACCAGGAGAATGAAAAGCTGGACCGATTGTTTACGGACAAAATCATCAGCATCATTGAAAACCATCTTTGCAAATCGGAATTTGGCGTACCACAACTGGCTTCCGCAATGAACATGTCTCGCTCGACACTGACCAGAAAGCTTAAATCTCTCACCGGAAAAACGCCTCTGGACATTATCAGAAACATCAAAATGGAACATGCCAAACGGATGCTTGAAGAAGGTCATCTGAACATCGGCGAAGTCAGTACCTCACTCGGTTACCAGAACAGAAAGTATTTCACCAACTGTTTCAAAGAAGAATTCGGAATGACACCCAGCGAATATCAGAAAAACATGAAAAAGGAGCAGACGGATAAAACAGCATCTGCTCCCAATAAACCAGCCCCGTAAACAGGCCGGCATCAACTGACCTGACAGAATTCCTTTAATCAGTCTTGCCTCTGTTCACAAGGAATCCACTGACGATGAAATTCCACCACGGCTTCTATACCCTTACGGAATACATCCAACGGCATATTTTCATTAGGTGAATGTATGGCATTGCTCTCAAGACCAAAGCCCATCAAAACGGTTTTTGTACCCAGAATACGTTCAAAATCACTGATTATAGGAATACTTCCTCCTCTTCTGACTGCAAGGGGTTTCTTGCCAAATGCCTTTTCAAATCCCATGGCAGCTGCCCGGTAAGCCGGTAAGGTGATAGGGCAGACATATCCTTCACCACCATGCAGAGGTGTCACCCTGACATCCACATAATCCGGCGCTACTTCACGAATATAATCTACAAAAAGTTGAGATATCTTTTCATGCTGCTGATGCGGCACCAGACGGGAAGACACTTTGGCATAAGCCTTGGAAGGCAAAACTGTTTTTGCTCCTTCGCCGGTATAACCGCCCCAAATACCACAGACATCGAAAGAAGGACGACAACTGTTGCGTTCCAACGTAGAATATCCCTTTTCCCCCTTCAAGGCCCGCACACCAATGGCCTCACGATAACGCGATTCATCAAACGGAATCTGCGCTATCATTTCGCGCTCTGCCTGAGGCACTTCTTCCACATCGTCATAAAAATGAGGAATTGTAATCCGACCGTCTTTATCCACAATTCCGGATATCAAGTCACACAGGACATTGATAGGATTGGCAACCGCACCTCCGAAATGTCCGGAATGCAAATCCCTGTTAGGACCAGTCACTTCAATCTCCCAATATGCCAATCCCCTCAAACCTGTAGTAAGCGAAGGCAAATCAGCACCCAACATACTGGTATCCGATACTAATATGACATCAGACTTCAAAAGTTCCCGATGCTTCTGAAGAAACGCATTCAGACTGGGAGATCCGATTTCTTCTTCGCCTTCAAAGATAAACTTGACATTGTGCTTCAATTCCCCTGATCTCACCATATATTCGAAAGCCTTGACCTGAATCATGGCCTGTCCCTTATCGTCATCCGCTCCACGCGCCCAAATGTGGCCATCCCGTACTTCCGGCTCAAAAGGATCGTTTTTCCATAAATCAAGAGGTTCAGGCGGCATCACATCATAATGGGCATAAATCATCACCGTTGGAGCCTCATCACTCACATGCTTTTCCGCAAACACCAAAGGATTACCCTCAGAAGGCATCACATCCGCCCGGTCAACACCGGCTTCCAGCAACTGTTCTTTCCATCTTTCCGCACAAGCCCACATATCAGCCTTATGTTCCGAATAAGCACTGACACTTGGTATCCTGATCAGACTGAACAGTTCGTCCAGAAAACGCGACTCGTTCTCTTCAATATATCTTTTCACATCGTTCATAAACTCTCTATATTTTCTGTTTTTTAAAATATTAATAATCTGTATGACAAGTCATCATTCAAATGAAAAATGAAATCCTGTTGACTGTTTTTCCGTATTTACAGGTACAGTAGTCTTTATTTTCAAACCGGAAGGCATGAATTTTTTCCGAATCTCAGGCAATGCTTTCTGAATATCACGAATTCGCTTCTCATCACTCGGATGCGTACTCATAAAAGCCGGCACGGAAGCCGTTGAACCGGCTGCCATTTTACGCCAGAATTTCACCGCCATATCCGGATTATAACCAGCCATCGCCATAAGAGCCAACCCCATATAATCCGCTTCCGATTCATGCTTACGTGAAAAAGGTAGCATCACACCATACTGCGACCCCAAACCGTATACATTGGCCGCCAATGACTGTACCAGTTCACTTTTACGCGACAGAGAATAATTCAATATCTGTGCGCCATATTCAGAAATCACCTGCTGACTCATGCGTTCGTTACTATGTTTGGCCACAGCATGAGCGACCTCATGACTCAACACCACAGCCAATTCATCATCAGATTCCACCAACTTCATCATGCCTTCATAGACTACAATCTTTCCGCCCGGCATACAAAAAGCATTTACCTGATTGTCACTGACCAGGTTAAATTCCCATTGAAAATTATTGATTTCTGAAGACAATCCTTGCTTGCGGAGATAATCTTCTGTAGCTGTAGCTATCCGACGTCCAACTCTGGAGACCATGGCCATGCCATCAGCCGATTGGGATTTGGAAGCAGTTTTCATATAATTGTCATATTGGGTCAGACTGGATGCCAATACATCCTGATCGGAAACCAACAAGATCTGTTTACGACCAGTTACCGGCACGACACCGCACGAAATCAGAAGATATGCGGCAGCAAATATCACAAAATAGACTTTCAGCATTTCTATAACTTAATTTTCCATATATCCAGTTCGTTTAACATCGGCATCTTATGATACGACAACGTAAAATACCACATGATACCAACATACAGGGATGAAAGATAATAAAAAAACAGATATGGAACAACTCTTACATCGGTTATTTGCTTCATACAAGATCCATTGACAACAATGAAAACAAAACAGGAAAAGCTCTCACGGAATGTATTCAGGCTTTTACCTTAATAATTTCATCCAAACGGGTTGTATAATGGCGTGAAAGGTGCTCCCGCTTCAAATGAGCACACCGGTCTGTTCCCTGCACTGCGACTCTGACAGCATCTCTCCCGTTTTTTATCTTTATGTTTTCAATAGCTTTAGCCAAAGCAGCTTGTTTTCCACGGTCTACATGATCGAAAAGGGCTGTCTGAACAGCTGTATCTGCCGTAATATCCCAAACGATTACTCCAGCCTTCTTATAAAAAAACATGGCCTTATCTATCCAGTTCCGACGCAAGGCTGAAAGAACAATCTGAATAAGTTCCTGCTGATCGTTCGTAGGAACTTGCAAAGTCACATTCTCATATATGGTATGTGCCGGAATATCCGTACGAAAACGACTGGTATAAGCAAAAACCGTCACTCCACCGCAACAACTGTGTTGCCGTTTCAGTTTTTCACTGCAGGATGCTGCAAAATTGGCCAAAGCTTCCTCCATCTGTACGAGATCAGCCAATCCTTCATCAGCAAAGCTCCGACTCGTGCAAATGCTTTTCTTCTGAGGCATGTCATCATTCGGAATACATGAGTAACCTTGAAGTTCTTTCCATGTCCGCACTCCTGTTACCGCACATAATCTCCGTACCCAAGCCTCACTTTTCTGCACAAAATCCCAAGCCGTATGCACGCCTGCCTGTTCCAGTTTTGGCCCCTGGCGCCGTCCTATCCCCCAAACATCCCCTATCGGGCACAATTTTAAGGCTTTCTGACGTTTCTCTGCCGTATCCATCAGACAAACACTCCTATAAGCCGGATATTTTTTTCCAAAATGACTGGCCATCTTGGCTAATGTCTTTGTAGGCGCTATCCCTAATGTAACAGGAATACCAGTTCCCCGACTGACTGTCCGCACGATCCGATAACCATATTCCAACAACGCGTCACCTTCCCCCATTCCATCCAGATCCAGAAAGGCCTCGTCTATGGAATAAATCATCAATTCCGGTGTGAAATCCGACAACAACATCATTACCCGCCTGCTCATATCGCCATACAAAGTATAATTACTGCTGAAAACAGCCACCTGATGCTGTTCAAGCAATGCCTTGACCTGATAAAAAGGAGCTCCCATCTGAATGCCCAAAGCCTTGGCTTCATTACTGCGTGCAATGATACAACCGTCGTTATTGCTCAATATAACAACAGGACGATCACGCAAAAGCGGATTAAACACCCGCTCACACGAAGCAAAGAAATTGTTACAATCAACCAGCCCAAACATAACTCAGCCTTACATTTACTTTATTCAATGATGCCACTGACGCTTGATATTGTAAGTCACTACCCCCCATATCATAAACTGATTTTCTTCCGTCACGCGTATAGGATGATAGCTTTCATTGGCCGGCATCAGCCAGAACTCATGCCGATCCATCTCAATGTGAATGCGTTTTAACGTAAATTCTCCGTCAACAAAAGCTACAACCACATCATTTTCCTGCGGTTCTATCCCTTTGTCCACAATCAGAAGATCCCCTTCGTCTATTCCGGCGTCACGCATGGAATCTCCAACCACACGTGCATAGAATGTAGTGGCCGGATGACGGATCAATTCTCTGTTGAGATCTATATTTTCCGACATATAATCCTGAGCAGGACTAGGAAAACCAGCCCTTACCCCTTCATCAGCATAGGGCAGAGCCAGTCCGGTTGACTGGTCTGCCCCATATATAGTCAGTTTTATTCCCATGACATTCCCCACATTTCCTATTCACCTGTAAAAAGCGCTCTTAACGAATCCGGCATTTCAACGGTCTCATCACTAACATTGTCCAACAAATCACGTCCGGACGCTGTCAACGAAAAATACATATTGCGTTTGTCTTTTGTCCCGACCACACGCTCAACATAACCTTTTTTCTCTACCGAGCAAATTACCTTCGAGGTATTTGATGAACTTAATCCCAATAGTTCACCCAATTCACCGGATGAAAGACTGGCCGTCTTGGAAAGACTGCAAAGTACCATACCTTCATTCAAGCTAATGCCATACTTTTTTTCAAACTGCAATTCAAACAGGTAAACAGCACGTTGCAAATCTCTTATCTGACAAAGTCTCTTAATACATTTTTCTTTCATTCCTCTATACTTTGGAACAAAGTTAGTATTTTCTACGGTTTCAACAAAATCTCTTCTATCGCTTGTTTGAAGGTATCTTTCGGCATTGCTCCCTGAGCCATCTGGGGTTTGCCTTCCATCGGTATAAAGAGAATAGAAGGGATGGAACGTATACCAAACAAAGCAGAAAGTTCTTCCTCTTCTCCGGTATTGACCTTATAGACATAAATCTTTCCATCATACTCTTCCGCCAGTTCTTCCATGATAGGTGCAACGGCCTTACATGGACCACACCAATCTGCATAGAAATCTATAATGGCCGGCTTATCACCCAGATATTTCCATTCTTGCGGATTAGTTTCATAATCCATTACTCGTCTCAAAAATTCCGCTTTTGTCAATGCTATCGTTTTCATAAATAACCTCCTTTAATAATACATTTAATATAATCCGAATTTTTCTGTAATCAAATAAACAGGTTTACGTTGGCTTCATCTGCCCGTTCCATATAAGTGGCTACTCCTCCCACGGTAACCTCGTCCAAAAGTTCTTCACGTTTCACTCCCATCACATCCATTGACATCTGGCAAGCTATAAACTCAACTCCATTGGCCAAGGCCTGGTCGCGAAGACTTTCAAGAGATTCAATACCTTTCCGATCCATAATATGCCTCATCATCTTGTCACCGATACCTCCCATACTCATTTTAGACAAATGTAACTTACGGGAACTGGATGGCAGCATCAGACCAAACATTTTACCGAACAAATCCTTCTTCACTGCCGGTTTACGCGTTTTCTTAATCACATTCAGTCCCCAGAACGTAAAGAATACAGTTACTTTCTGTCCTGTCGCCGCAGCCCCGTTTGCCAACACGAAAGTAGCCAGTGCCTTATCCAAATCATCACTGAACATGATAAAGGTTTTCCCTTTTCCGGCTGCTACCGGTATCTGACTGTCTTTCTTTTCATTTCCCTTTTCTATAACCACTGTATATCGTCCTTTATCAGAAGTACTGGACATCAACTGATTACCCGTAGTACGACACCAGGCTTGAGCATCACGGGCAAATCCGGCATCAGTAGCAATTATTTCTACTCTTTCACCCACATTCATCCCGTCTATAGCCTGTTTGACTTTCATGATCGGACCAGGACATTGCAAACCACAAGCATCTATACGGACAGTCTTAACCGCTCCGGCCATGCTACGTTGTGTGTCATTATCTACAGAAGCCAATGATGAAGCATGATGATGGCAATCAGCCTGTTCCAAAGGCTGTAACGCTACGGAATAAGTCTTATAGCCGCCGGAAAGATTTCTCACATACGCATAACCTCTTGACATCAATATCCGTTGAGCCAAATATCCTCTCAATCCAATGGCACAAAAGACTACAATCTCTTTTTCCTGAGGAATCTCATTCAAACGGTCACGCAAATCATCCAGTGGAATATTAACTGCACCTTCTATTGTCCCGAAAGCAAATTCTTCTGCCGTACGGACGTCTATCAACATGATGTTTGTTTTATCCATTTCGGACAATTCACGCCATGTCACAATCGGCATTGCCCCACTAAGTATGTTTGCAGCCGTATAACCCGCAATTGCTATCGGATCCTTAGCAGAAGAGAAAGGCGGTGCATAAGCATGTTCAAGCTTTATCAGATCATATACCGTTCCTCCCGTTTTGATCAGCAAAGCAATCTGATCTATACGTTTGTCCACGCCGTCATATCCCACACACTGACCGCCATAAATCCGACCATTTTCAGGATCAAACGTCAACTTAACCGTCAGTGGCAATGCATCCGGATAGTATCCGGCATGCGAAGATGAATGTGTGGTTGAACTGACATAGGACATTCCCATTTGTTTCAAACGCTTTGCAGCCAAACCAGTAGATGCCACAGTCATGTCAAAGACCTTAGCCACAGACGTTCCAATCGAACCTTCGTAACGCGTCACATTTCCCTTAGTCATATTGTCAGCCACAATACGTCCCTGTCTATTAGCCGGACCAGCCAAATAATTCAGCCAAGGCTTTCCCGTAACAGGATGGGGATATTCTATCGCATCTCCTACGGCATAAATGTCTTTTTCTGAAGTCTGAAGATATTCATCAACCCAGATACCACCTGTTTCACCTATTTTCAAACCGGCTGATTTAGCCAAAGTTACCGACGGACGCACACCTATCGACAACAGTACAATATCAGCCTCCAATTCCTTGCCGCTCTTAAGACACACCTTCAGATTTCGGCTGTCACGCTTAAAATGAGAAACGGCCTGACCAAGGAACAAACCAACTCCCTTACTCAACAAATGCTGATGAACGTGTGAAGCTATAGAAAAATCAACCGGCGCCATCACTTGAGCTCCCATTTCTACTATAGAAACCTGAGCTCCTGATTCATATAAATTCTCGGCCATTTCCAAACCGATAAACCCAGCACCTACCACTACAGCCTTGCGGATATTGTGTGACGAAATATAGTTTTTAATATGATCCGTGTCACTGACGTTACGTAACGTAAAAATACCATCCAGATCAATTCCTGGCAAAGGTGGTCTGACAGGTTCTGCTCCGGGAGAAAGCAACATCTTGTCAAAAGATTCCACATACGATACACCATCCTTACGACAAACCGTCACTGTCTTGGCTTCCGGATCAATAGAAGTGACTTCATGACCTACACGTACATCTATCGCAAAACGTCGGCCAAAACTTTCAGGTGTCTGCACAAAAAGTTTATCCCTATCTGCAATCTTACCTCCTATATAATAAGGTAAACCGCAATTGGCGTAAGAGATATAATCTCCTTTCTCCAACAAAACAATTTCAGCCTGTTCGTCCACTCTTCTGATTCTCGCTGCCGCTGTAGCTCCACCGGCTACGCCTCCTATGATGATGTATTTCATTCTGATTGATTATTTAAAGTGTTTTTTAATTAAATATCTTACTCGAAATATTTTCCATTGGAAATATATGCAAATATAATTCTTTATTTTATCCCAAACAAATTTCCAGTGGAAAACATTTCAAATTAACGTATTTTTATTAAAAGCAAAAATTATCTGCCTCCCAGTTATGATCAGTCCGTTCTTATAAAAAAAACAAAGGCATAAACACCCGTTTAAAGGTATTTATGCCCCCTCTTTGCTATAAGGTTTAAAAATTATTCTACTGTGACTGACTTAGCCAGATTTCGGGGTTGGTCAACATTTTTCCCTTTACATACAGCAATATGATAAGCTAATAACTGTAAGGGAACTGAAGCGATCAAAGGTTCAAAACATTCCATCGTCTCAGGAAGTTCAATAACTTCATCTGCCAATTCCCGGATTCGGGTATCCCCTTCTGTTACCAACGCGATTACACGTCCCTGACGTGCCTTTACCTCTTGGATATTGCTAATCAGTTTCTCATACAGAGCATTTTTAGTAGCAATAACGAAAACAGGCATCTCAGCGTCAATCAACGCAATAGGACCATGTTTCATTTCGGCCGCAGGATAACCTTCAGCATGAATATAAGAAATTTCCTTCAATTTAAGAGCTCCTTCCAAAGCAACGGGATAGCTGTAACCACGACCCAAATACAGACAGTTGTGAGCATAAGTAAACATCTTGGCTAATTGTGCGATCTGTTCATTGGTCTTTAAAGCCTCTACCATTTTATCTGGTATTGATACCAGCTCGTGCACCATTTTTTCATACTCATCGCTGTTCATGGTATGAAGCTCCTTTGCCAAGGCCAAAGTCAGCATGGCCAAAACCGTCACTTGACCGGTAAATGCCTTAGTGGAAGCGACACCGATTTCCGGCCCCACATGAATATACGCACCGGTATGGGTTGCTCTTGGAATTGAAGCTCCCACTGAATTACAGATTCCGAACACGAACGCTCCTTGTTCCCTGGCCAGTTCCACTGCTGCCAATGTATCTGCTGTTTCTCCGGATTGTGAAATGGCAATCACTACGTCGGTAGAGAAAATGACAGGATTACGATAACGGAATTCCGATGCATATTCCACACATACCGGAATACGACAATAATTCTCGATCAGATACTGTCCGATCAGACCGGCATGCCATGATGTACCACAAGCTACGATGATAAACCGTTTGGCGTTTAAAAGCACATCCTTATAATCAATAACCGCAGAAAGCGTCACATTATCAGCGTCTACGTTAATACGACCTCTCATGCAGTCCTTCAAACAAGAGGGCTGCTCAAAAATCTCCTTCAGCATGAAAAACGGATATCCGCCTTTCTCCAACTGTCCTAAGTTGATATCAACCGTTTTAATTGTCGGATGCATACGGGTATTATCCATATCCACGACCTTCAAAGTATGACCAGGACGAATCACAGCGATATCACCGTCTTCCAGATATACGACCTTATCTGTATATTCTACTATAGGCGTAGCATCTGACGCCAGATAAAAATCATCATCTGGTCCGATACCAACTACCAGTGGACTGCTTTTACGTGCTGCAATGATCTGATCGGGATGACGTTTGTCCAGAATTGCAATAGCATAAGCTCCTATGACCTCATGTAAAGCGACCTGTACGGCACTCAGCAAATCAAGATCATTATTCACTTGAATATATTCGATCAACTGCACCAACACTTCAGAATCCGTACTGCTACGGAATTGTACGCCACGTTCCAAAAGGCGTTCCTTCAATGTTGCATAATTTTCTATAATTCCATTATGAATCAAAGCCAGATTTCCGGAAGCCGAATAATGAGGATGAGCATTCTCAGCGCAAGGCTCACCATGAGTTGCCCAACGCGTATGAGCAATACCGATATGTCCGCTGATATCCTTATTCTCTACAGCGTGCTCCAAATCACAGACTTTTCCTTTGGTTTTATATACATTCAAGTCATTCTTTGCATTGATCAAGGCTATACCTGCACTATCGTAGCCCCTATATTCCAAACGCTTAAGCCCTTTTATCAATATTGGATAAGCATCTTTTTTTCCAATATAGCCAACAATTCCACACATATAATTTTCTATTTGTTCTAAGTTTATATAACAAAAAAACGAAATATCATGCAAATATACAATATTTTAAACTTTATTAGTATATTTGCAATATAAATTAGTATAAAGCAATGGGTTTTTTTAAGACATTATTCACAGGAAAGTCAGACTCTCCTCAAGAAACAAAGCAAAAAAATAATGACCGTAACTTCGATATTCTGAAATATGACGGCATTCGTGCACTCAAAATAGGCAAAACATCTTATGCCATACGTTGTTTCCGCGAAGCACTTAATATAAAATCGGATATCGAAACGATCAGCCATCTTGCCACGGCTTTGATACAGACTAACGAAACGGAAGAAGCCTGCCAAGTTCTAAATAAAGGTATTGAAACAGATCCGTCACAAATCAAACTTTTACTACAACTGGCTCAAGTAAACGAACTGCAACAAAATTTTAATCTTATGGATGAAAATTGTACCAAGGCCTTGGCTCTTGACAGACAAAATGCCACGGTACTTTATTGGGCTGGCAAGGCAAAACATGCCATTCATGATGATTTTCAATCTATTGCGTTCCTGACTCAGGCTATTCAACAGGATCAGAACCTCCAACAGGCTTATCAACTGAGAGCAGAAATATTACGGAATATGAATAGCTTCAAAGAGGCGGAAGAAGATGCAGACTATCTTCTGAACCACTTTGAGCCTACAGAAGAAAGCCTGCTGCTCAAGGCTGACTTATGCACAAAACGTAACGATCTGCCAGAAGCCATCTCATATTATAATAAAGTAAAAACGCTTTATCCACTTCTAGGCGAAGCTTATGTCAAACTAAGCCAGGTCTATTCTGAAAATCATCAGTTGGATCAATCATTGGATACGATTAATGAAGCCATTGACTTGCTTCCTGATTATGCAGAAGCATATAAGGAACGAGGCAGAATCAAACTTTTACTCAATGACAAAAATGGAGCGATGGATGATATCAAAAAGTCATTGGAATGCAATCCGGAAGAAGCCGCCAATCTCAACGGCAGCTACACCAATATTGAACAACAAATGAATGACCAATACAAGAATCAGAATCCATACGGTTTCTAAATGCTAGTAAAACAGAGCTTTTGTCTACAAAAATACACTATACATCGAAAAAAAGCAGAATTATATTTGCAGTAAGAAAAAAAAATACCTAAATTTGCAGTAAGAAAAATAAGGCAACAAATGAGAACATTATTCAACACATACTTTTACTTCTTCTTTTACTTTTACTTTAGCAATAAAGTGAAGCGGGAACTCGTATGTGTATACTAAAAACTGAAACAAACCAAAAAATAATAAAATCACAAGGTCCCGCTTCAAAAGGAGCGGGACCTTATTTTTTAAAGACAAAACATGAAACGAATAGCAATCCAAGGTATCAAAGGTTCTTACCATGACATGGCAGCCCACTATTACTTCGACAAAGAAGATATCGAATTAATCTGCTGCTCCACATTCGAAGAAGTATTCGAAGCCATCAAAGCCGACAGCACTGTCATTGGAATGGTCGCTATAGAAAATACCATTGCAGGTAGTCTTTTGCACAATTATGAACTGCTGTGTCAAAGCGGACTGACCATTATCGGCGAACACAAACTCAGAATCTCACACAGTCTGCTATGTCTTCCCGAGGACAATATAGAAGATATAACAGAAGTCAACTCCCATCCGGTAGCTCTTATGCAATGCCGTGATTTTCTGTCTAAACATCCGGCATTTAAAATTGTAGAAGGTGAAGATACAGCCGGATCGGCGGAAATAATCAGCAGAAAAAAACTACACGGCCATGCTGCAATCTGTTCGAAATTCGCTGCTCCGCTTTATGGAATGAAAGTGCTCGAAGAAGGAATTGAAACCAACAAGCATAACTTTACACGTTTTTTGGTCATTTGCCAACCTCAACGGGCTAATTTACTGCGAGACATCAGACAAGTCAATAAAGCCAGTCTGGTATTTTCATTACCTCATGAAGAAGGCTCCCTTTCACAAGTTCTGTCTATTCTATCCTTTTACAAACAGAATCTGACAAAAATACAATCATTACCCCTTATCGGGAAAGAATGGCAATATATGTTTTATGTAGATCTGGCTTTTGATGACTACACCCGTTATTCACAAAGTCTGGACGCCATAGCACCATTAACAAAAGAACTTAAAATTTTAGGAGAATATCAAGATGGAAGACAAACTATATAATACAAATATCAAACCGGCTGAAAGACTTGCTTCAGTCAACGAATACTATTTCTCTACCAAAGGCAAGGAAGTAGCCCGCATGAATGCAGAAGGTAAAGACATCATCAGTTTGGCAATAGGTAGCCCTGATATGCCGCCTTCTCCACAAACGATCGAAACCCTATGTACACAAGCACAAAGAAATGACGTACACGGTTACCAACCCACTACCGGTATTCCCGAGTTAAGAAAAGCTATGGCCGGTTTCTATAAACGTTGGTATAATGTAGATCTTGATCCCAATTCAGAAATACAGCCGCTGATAGGTTCCAAGGAAGGTATCCTGCATGTCACTTTGGCATTTGTCAATCCTGGCGACCAGGTTCTTGTACCCAATCCGGGATACCCCACTTATACATCCCTTAACCGCATACTTGGAAGTGAAATCGTCAACTACGATCTGACTCCCGAAAACGGCTGGCAACCAGATTTCGACATGTTGGAAAAAATGGACTTAAGCCGCGTAAAAATCATGTGGACGAACTACCCCAACATGCCAACAGGCGCAAACGCACGTATGGAAACATACGAAAAACTGGTTGACTTCGCACAACGGCACAACATCATTGTAGTAAATGATAATCCTTACAGTTTCATTCTCAATGAAAAGCCTATCAGCCTGCTTCAAATACCGGGAGCAAAAAAATGCTGTATTGAATTTAATTCAATGAGTAAAAGCCATAATATGCCGGGTTGGCGCGTAGGTATGTTAGCCACCAATGCAGAATTTGTACGTTGGATACTCAAAGTCAAAAGCAATATTGATTCCGGCACATTCCGTCCGATGCAACTTGCAGCAGCTGCAGCCTATGAAAATGATGCCGAATGGCATCGTCAGGCCAATATTAGGACCTATGCAGAACGACGCGAACTTGCAGAGGAAATCATGCGCACATTAGGTTGCAGCTTTGATCCGTCACAGGTAGGCATGTTTCTTTGGGGACGTATACCGGATCACTATGATGATGTAGAACAACTCACAGAAAAAGTTCTGCACGAAGCCCGTGTCTTCATTACGCCGGGATTTATTTTTGGCAGTAATGGAAAACGCTACATACGTATCTCACTTTGTGCTAAAAAAGAAAAAATGGCAGAAGCACTGGAACGTATTCGCAAAGTATTCAAATAAAAAAAGTCATCAATTCTAAAATATCATAATATGGAACTCAATTTATCTCCCCTCAACCTGACCGGCATAGATACAACCAAACGTCCACTTGTCATCGCCGGTCCCTGTAGTGCTGAAACAGAAGAACAAGTTATGACCACAGCACACCAATTAGCAAACAAAGGCATCAAAATATTTCGTGCCGGAATATGGAAACCCCGTACAAAACCAGGAGGCTTTGAAGGAAAGGGAGAAGAAGCTTTACCATGGATGACTCGCGTAAAAGAAGAAACCGGTATGCTCATCTCTACGGAAGTAGCCACACCGAAACACGTGGAAAATGCACTCAAAGCCGGAATTGACATTCTGTGGATTGGCGCACGTACCAGTGCCAACCCGTTCGCTATGCAGGAACTGGCAGATTCTTTGCGTGGAATAGATATTCCCGTACTGGTAAAAAACCCCGTTAACCCGGATCTGGAACTTTGGATTGGTGCTTTGGAACGCATCAATGGAGCTGGAATTACCCGCCTTGGTGCTATCCACCGTGGTTTCTCCAGCATTGATCAGAAGATTTACCGCAATGCACCGATGTGGCATATCCCTATAGAACTGCACAGACGCTATCCTCAGCTCCCCATTATTTGTGACCCCAGTCATATCGGAGGCCGACGTGACCTTATCGCTCCTCTCTGCCAACAAGCTATGGATATGGGATTTGCAGGTCTGATTGTAGAAAGCCACTGTAATCCGGATACAGCATGGAGTGACGCCAAACAACAAGTTATGCCTGATGTTCTGGATTTCATTCTGGACCGCCTGGTCATCCGCGAAAGCGTTGAATTAACTGAAAGTTTGGCAGCTCTGCGTAAACAGATTGACGAACTGGACAATGAACTGATGACCCTGCTCACCAAACGTATGCGTGTAAGCCGTGAAATCGCTACTTACAAAAAGGAACACAATATGGCTGTCGTACAGACCGGACGTTATTCTGAAATTCTGGAAAAACGAGGTGCACAGGGACAACTCTGCGGTATGGATGCAGAATTCGTAAAGAAAATTTTTGAAGCCATACACGAAGAAAGTGTCCGCCAGCAAACTGAATTGATCAACAAGTAACACAAACACGTCATATATTATGAGAATTTTGGTATTAGGTGCCGGAAAAATGGGATCGTTCTTTACTGATTTACTTAGTTTTGAACACGAAATGGGAGTTTATGAAGTAGACTCGCGACGAATGCGTTTTCTATATAACACACAGCGTTTTACATCACTTGAAGAAATTGACGAATTTCGTCCGGAACTAGTCATCAATGCTGTTACACTGAAATATACGCTTGACGTTTTCAGAGAAATCATCCCTCATTTGCCTGCAGATTGCATATTAAGTGATATCTCATCTGTCAAAACCGGATTCAAGGATTTCTATGAAAGTACAGGCATGCGCTATGTCAGCACTCATCCCATGTTCGGACCCACCTTTGCCAATTTGGGTAGTCTCAGTAATGAAAATGCCATCATCATCAACGAAGGTGATTATATGGGACGCATCTTCTTTCGTGACCTCTACAGTCGATTAGGACTTCATATATGCGAATATTCATTCGATGAGCATGATGAAACGATGGCTTATTCTTTGAGTATACCTTTTATCTCAACCTTCGTTTTTGCAGCTGTCATGAAACATCAGGATGCACCAGGTACCACATTCAAAAGGCATCTTCAAATTGCCCATGGCGTTTTAGGCGAAGACGATTGTCTGCTACGCGAAATTCTCTTCAACCCTCGTACCAAACACCAGGTCAGCAGAATCCGTGAAGAATTGAGTAACCTGATTGACATTATAGACAATCATGACGAGGAAGGACTGAATCATTATCTCTCCAGAATCAGAGAGAACATAAAATAAAAACTATTACAATTATAAAGAGGCCGTTTGAAAATGGAGATTCAAACGGCCTCTTTTTATAAACTCAGGCAGACATTATAACAAATGCGGATGCTGCCTGAACAACATCCGCATTAAATTCCTTATTGTTTGGCTGACAAGCAGACTTTGAATTACATCATGCCGCCCATACCGCCCATGCCGGCAGCACCACCCATTGGCATTTCTGGTTTATCCTCTTTCTTGTCGCAGATAACACACTCTGTAGTAAGGAACATACCAGCAATAGAAGCTGCATTCTCCAATGCCACACGAGTAACCTTAGCCGGGTCAATGATACCGCTAGCCTTAAGATTCTCATATTTGTCCTCACGAGCATTGTAACCAAAGTCACCTTCACCCTGACGAACTTTTTCTACAACTACAGAACCTTCAAGACCTGCATTTTCGACAATCTGACGCAACGGCTCTTCGATTGCACGCTTTACAATGTTAATACCAGTCGTTTCGTCTGCGTTATCACCTTTCAGATCATCCAGAACAGAAGTTGCACGGATATATGCAACACCTCCACCTGCGATGATTCCTTCTTCAATAGCAGCACGAGTTGCGCACAAAGCGTCATCTACACGGTCTTTCTTCTCCTTCATTTCCACTTCACTTGGTGCACCTACATAAAGTACAGCTACACCACCGCTCAGTTTAGCCAAACGCTCCTGAAGTTTCTCCTTATCATAGTCGCTCTTTGTGTTGGCGATCTCATTCTTGATCTGATTAACACGATCCTTGATAAGTTCACTCTGTCCATGACCGTTGACAATAGTCGTATTATCCTTGGAAATAGTTACCTTGTCACAAGAACCTAACATTTCAATAGTAGCCTGCTCCAACTTCAAGCCTTTCTCTTCACTGATTACCACGCCACCAGTCAATACTGCGATATCTTCAAGCATGGCTTTACGACGATCACCAAATCCTGGCGCTTTAACAGCACAAATCTTCAACTGGCTACGAAGACGGTTAACAACCAATGTAGTCAAAGCTTCGCTATCAACATCCTCTGCGATAACCAGCAAAGGACGTCCGCTCTGAACAGCCGGCTCAAGGATAGGCAAGAAATCTTTCAAATTAGATATTTTCTTGTCATAGATCAGGATATACGGATTCTCCATCACACATTCCATCTTCTCAGTATCTGTCACAAAGTAAGCTGACAAATAACCACGATCGAACTGCATACCTTCTACTACACCAATCGTAGTATCACGACCTTTAGCTTCCTCTATCGTAATTACACCATCCTTACTTACTTTCTGCATGGCATCAGCCAGAAGTTTACCGATTTCGGGATCATTATTGGCACTGACAGTAGCTACCTGCTCTATCTTACTATAATCATCACCTACCTGTTCTGCCTGTGATTTGATATATTCTACGACCTTAGCTACAGCCTTGTCAATACCACGTTTCAAATCCATTGGATTGGCACCAGCTGCTACATTCTTCAAACCAACGCTAACAATGCTTTGTGCCAAAACAGTAGCCGTAGTTGTTCCATCACCTGCATCGTCTCCTGTCTTGCTGGCTACACTCTTTACCAACTGTGCACCTGCGTTCTGGAACGCATCAGCCAATTCGATTTCCTTAGCTACAGTAACACCGTCTTTTGTAATATGTGGTGCACCAAATTTCTTTTCGATAATGACATTACGTCCTTTAGGACCAAGTGTAACCTTTACGGCGTTAGCCAACTGATCAACGCCCTGCTTCATCTGCTCGCGGGCTTCTATATTGAATTTTATTTCTTTTGCCATTTTCTTATCTGATTTAAATGTCCAATGTTAAAAAACAAATACCTTAGCCTAAAATAGCTACTACATCGCTCTGACGCATAATGAGGTACTTGGTACCTTCCAGCTCAACTTCCGTGCCGGCATATTTTCCGTAAAGTACGGTATCACCTACTTTCAGAACCATTTCTTCATCTTTAGTTCCGTTTCCTACAGCCACGATTGTACCCTGCAATGGTTTTTCTTTTGCTGTATCGGGAATAATAATACCACCAATAGTTTTTGTCTCTGCAGGAGCGGGTTCTATCAACACGCGGTCTGCCAATGGTTTAATGTTCATCATTGTGTATTTTTATTAATTGATTTCTTTTTATGAATTCTATTCCTTATTCTACTAAAAACGTGCCAAACCAGTAAAAGTGACATACTGTCATTTCAACTGCCAAAAACTGGCATTTTTTCTGCCATTCATTCCACAACCAGTCATTATACCTGAAAAAGACAATAATATTACTCGAAAACAGTCGAAAAAAGAGTTTTTTATTCTATAAACAGCAATCTGACATCACTGACAATTTAAAAACAAAAAAATTATCCGTACATTTGCAACAAATAACCTCAAACGCATGCGTATTATACCTGCTTACCTATTTATATTTATAATCATGGGGCTCACTTTGGCTCTACTCCCCAAACAAGGAGGGTTTATATGGCAACCGGAATTCATTGTCACACTGTCTGCCCTTTTGTTCACCCTTCTGGTCTATCTGGTAGGACATATCGCCCATACAAACAAAACTACAACAGGTATCATAGGAACAGCAGTATTTATCCTTTTATTTTGTCCCGAATCCTATAAGTTCTTTTACAGAGACGAAATAGCGATCATGGAACTGTTTTCCATCTGTATAGTTCCCTTTTTCATCTCCCAGTATAACCGCATTTCAACAAAGGATTTCAAATACGGATATTTTCTAATGCTATTAATGGGCATTTTCTGCAGCTACACTCACGATAGCATTACCATTCCCTTATGCCTGAGTTTCCTTATGCTGTCATACCTACAACGCGAGCGATTATTCAGACTGGCCTGCTGGCCTATGGTTATCGGTTTCGTTATTGGCACAACCCTCGCCATCCTGAAATCAGCCTACTTTAATTCCGCTATTTTTCACAATTGGCACATGTTATCCTGTCATACAACAGATGGCCTTACACAACTTTGGGAAACAAAAGTTTTCATTTTCGCTGTGCTGACCACCATCTATTTTCTGATATCAAAACAAAGAAGAACATTACTTCTACATATTTTTCATCATCAGAAACTCCTGACCTATTGTCTGCTTTTCTCTTTCTGTGCCATTCCATTTGCTCCTTTAGGACTTGACAATGCGATATCAGGAGTGAGTTTCTTTTGTATGTTCTGGGTATTGATACTTTGTCACCATCTTATGGAACAATTCCGCAACAGACACATCCGAAAAACAAACCAATTTAATGAGATGGAAACTCCCAATCATTAATCTCACATTCGGCCTCTACTTCCTGTTCTACAGAATCCGGAAGATCCGGAAAGAAATCAATTCCGGTCAAACGCTCTACCTGATCAACAGAATTAACATAAGCATCCAGTGGTTTATTACCTGAAGTATTCTTATATATAAATCCTATTGCCTTAGGGGGAGTAAGGCTCAACACTACCTTATAAAAAGCGTCTGGAACTACAACTTTATGCTGACCTATCGTCTTATGTTTACGATCATATAATAAGGGACCACAAACTACATACAAGGTCTTGTTCTGGTATGTCCACTCCCGACAGGCATCTTCCAATTCTTTCCAGTCTCCTCTGTTCAAATTATGATTCTGAGGACAAATATTCGTCATATAAAAACTCTCCTTCATAGCCTGTTCATTCCATTTATTATCTGCCGCCGGACACATGTGTCCACGATCATATCCGGAATGTTTATAATCATCCGTGGTTACAGGATCTTCTACCTCCGGATCCGGCAGGAAATCATCCGTTCGACTTACCACATCATTAAAGCGTTCGGGAGTCAAGACCCAAGCAACCCAATTAGGCAACTTTAATTCATCATTATATGATACGGTATACCCTGTATGCTGAATTATTTTTTCTGAACGGGATCTTGTCAATTCCGGTAAGCCCACTTCAGCCACCATATCATCAGAAGACTGCTTTTTCGTATATTCAGATCTGACGACATCATTCAAATCCAGTGGAATCTGATGAAACAGATAACGATAACCTGCCGTTCCTACCACTACCAATGCAATTACCGATCCTAATAGCTTTCTTATAGTCATATTATTTTCCAGTTAAACTAATCCGACCTATTCAAATATCTTTTTCCCCTAATCAGAGATAAAGTATAATCAATTAAATATCAATACGTTTCAATGTAAAACTGCAAAAAAATGAGACAGAGACACCATTTCTGCAATCAATATTCATTACATACATACAAATTACATTAGATCCAACTATTTTAATGCTCTTAAATGTGTCTTTACGTTCTCGTCTACCCTTTTTGAATCCAGTATTTTCTGTATTGTACGTAAATGAGTCTCCGTATCCAAAAGCTTATTTTCCAACAAAGGTAAAGTCAAATCCGGATACTTAACAAAGCAAACAGAAACAGCCCACGCTACAGCCATAGAAGCATAATATCCGGCCGGATTGATCTCAGGCCAAAGCGAGATCAAACGATCTATAAATTCATCCGTTATAAAATGATCCATCAGCATAACTACAGCAAAGCGCTGCTCAAATTCATTCCGACTTTCCCAATACGGACGCAAAAACTCCCATACGTATGCTCTCTGTTTTCGTACAAATTTAAATCCTGCACAAGCAGAGTCACAAAGAGACCAATTTGAAATTTTAGAAACATAACAAGTCATAAGATTCATTTGTTCCTCAAAAGGCATATTAGCTTTACCAATAACCATTCCCTGCAACAGGATTTCCTCAAAAGTCTCATCATCTGCCTCTGAAAGATATGCCCGGAAATCGCCCTTTGCCAACTCACCTGCCAACTTTCTCAGTTCCGGAAGCCTCACCCCGATCAATCTTTGCTCCTTTGGAATTAAGGAAGAAGCGAATGCAGCATACTTCGGTTCAGCCTTTAAATACAGATAATCTTTAATTTGCTGTTTTTGCATAATTGGCACAATTGTCTCTATTTCATTTTATGCTTTTACAAAGATAAGCAGAAACCGACAACTCTGCAAACTAATCTGTTCTTTTGATTACCATCTGATGTTATCCTCTCTCCGCCTGCCGCAAATGTTTGGGAGTCCCTCTTTTATGATCCGGTCGGTTTCTTTCGAAATCTTTCTGTTCGCGTCTTGATGACTTTCCCCCGAAAACATTAAACCTGTATATAAAATGCAACATACAGTAACTATAAATATTTTCTGAACTTGAGTCTGTTCGAGAAAAGGCACTTACATTACGCCGTACATTACTTCTTTGAGCAAGAATATCATACCAACGGAAACTCAAAGTTGCAGCATTTCCTTTTAAAAACTGCTTAGACAGCTGCATATTCCAAATCAGTTCATCCGTATTCATCGAAGCTTCACTATAACCCCGTCTGCAATTATTCGTTATATCTGTAGATATGGTCACATCCCAAGGTAAATCCATCTGTGTACTTCCTCCATAATTGAAAGCATAGGTATCCAAATTAGAAGCTGAAGCAGAAGTACTACGGGAATGATTATAACGAACAGATCCATGGACAGCCACTTCCAGCCACTCGTTTCTGAAAGCCCCTCTCACATTCTCACGGGCAGACAAACTTCCCGTACGGTTCTTAACCGTTTCTTTAGTACTATACTGATATACAAAACCGACAGCATTTGTATAGTTGACGCTGGAATTAGCATTTATACGGAAACGGTCATCACGGAATGCAGTATTAAAATTAAAATAACCAGATGCATTCCAATTACCATTGATATTCTCCGGTTTCGTAATACGTCCTCCGGTAAGAGGATTATATTCAGTACGACTACTCACGGCATTCTGAGTCGTCCTGAAATCCCCTCCAAAAGCATACGAACGCTGATGTTCCTGTATGAACTTATTATAATCGGCTCTTATTTGATGGGTAAAAGACGGTTTCAGTTCAGCATTACCAAGACGAATATTCAAAGGATTGGCATTATTTAACGTGTCTGGTATCAAGTCCGTCATACCCGGTTGTCCTGTATTACCCCGATAAGTAAAACGGAACTGTTCCTGACGGGCAAAACGATAACGGAAATTAGCTGTTGGTGCAGCATTGACTACCGTTCGGCCGATATGATAATCCTTTTTTCCTTTAGTATATTCTACTACTGATTTCTGCGGCTGAATATTCACACCAGCCGTCAAATTATATTTAGTACGGTTCATTCTGACCTGTAAACGAATATCGTGGTTATAATATTTGTTTTCCACATATCTGCACTGATCTATATCCGGTTCCGCCTTTGACTTCCAATCCATATAATCATCAACTCCAACTCCCCAATAAGCTATCCAGGGATCGAATAACGAACAAACCGTCCTGTCATTATTCTGATAACGGAAACTGAAATTATAAGAGAACTGAAGAAAAGTTGTCTCATTAAGGGGCTCACTATACGATATTCCCGTATTAATTTGATGATTATTATTTGACGATTCATTAAATTGCACTTTATGGTAAACAGAATCTCCGCCATTGGCCGCCAATATCTGATAATAGTCAATTTGTGAATACGAACCGGACTCATTCACATTCTCTCCAAAGCCTCCCCCTAACCTGATATTAAGATTACGGCCTTTCTTGGCCATCCTGCGATTATATGACAACGAGCCATTGCCATTCCAAGAATGCCCTTTAGAAGAAGAGCCATTCAGATTGTGATTAACCCCAATCATATCCTTCAGATATTCCAGATAATTCAAAGGATCTGCTTCCTGACTGTAAAGATACGGATCATCGTTAAATGTAGCTGATTCATTATTCGAATGATTTCTGTTCTTATTCTGTGAGAGATTTGAACGGAACAGCACATTTGTCATTGTGTCCGGTCGCCATTCCAACTTAACATCCATTCCTGAACCGATTGAGTTTCCGGAAGAGTTGTTACGCCAATTGGAATAAGCTGCATCTGAATTCTCAAAAGACTGGGAACTGCCCCATGATGCATTGTTATTCTGCGAAGTGTTAAGCCGGACATTGCCATTAACCTCCAATTTTTCTGAATTACTATAAAAATTAAGTCCACCAGACTGATCAGACCGTTGTCCGCCTCCCCGGGTGTTATTGGCATTTCCAATCAAAGAGAAACGACGATCACCAGTAAAACGATTGACGTTAATACGCCCGTCATAACGATCATGAGTACCATAGGCACCATCAATATTGCCAAACCAACCTTTTTTCTTATCTTCCTTGACACTCAAATCTATAACCGTCTGCTCATTTCCATCATCTATTCCCGAAATCCGTGCATTATCACTTTTTTTCTCATACGTTTTGATTTTATCAACAATATCAGCCGGCAGATTTTTCAAAGTGATCTCTTTGTCTGTTCCGAAAAACTCCTTGCCATCAACCAATATTTGAGATACTTCTTTACCATTGACCGTAATCTTACCGTCTTCTATTTCTACTCCCGGTAACTTTTTTATCAGTTCCTCTACCACAGAACCTTCCGGAACAGTATAAGCATTGGCATGATACATAACCGTATCTTCCACAACTGTCATTTCTGCTGCTTTTGCTGTCACAACGGCCTCCTTCAACCATTGAGAACTTTCACGCAAAAGCACATCTGATGCCTTAAAATTACCTGATTTCTGTGGTAATTTAACAGTTAGTGTCTGAGAATCAAAACCTACATACGAAAATTTCATCTGATATGACCCTGATGGTATATCGGGTAAAATATAACTGCCCTTATCTGAAGTTACAGCTGATTTTACAATATCACCTTTCATATTGAAAAGTTGCACACTGGCACCTATCATAGGATCCAAAGTCTGACGTTCATAAACCATCCCTCTGACAGTCAGCTTATAACTAACTGAATCAGAAGCATTCTCACTCGCTCCTACCCAAAGTGATATAATAAAAAATAAACATAAAAGAATTCCTCTTTTCATATAGCTTAGTTTAAGGTCATTTTTTGGATGGATATAATCTTTTAATGTTTAATTTCCACTATTATTTTTAGTGTTGTTTTTACTTTATATACTTTTGTTAACAGTATATTTTTTCACCATCATTGCAAGTTAAGTATATTTGCGAAAAATATTCACGATAAAACTACATGAACGAAATTATTATCATTTTAATTCTTATTTTACTTAATGGCATTTTTGCCATGTCGGAAATAGCAGTCATCTCTGCCAGAAAATCCAGCCTCAACAATGAAGCACGAAAAGGTAACAAAGCAGCCCAGACTGCCATTAAATTAGCTAACGAGCCTGATCGTTTTCTTTCAACAATTCAAATAGGCATCACTCTGATCGGTATTCTAACTGGTATATATTCAGGCAAAACACTCGGTGTAAGCCTTGGTGACATCCTCGAAGACTGGGGTGTTTCCACACGTTACAGTGAAACTTTAGCTCAGACTATTATTGTTTTTGCAGTAACCTATCTTTCCATTATATTTGGTGAGCTTGTCCCCAAACGCATAGGTTTGAGTGCTGCTACCAAGATGTCTCTTTTCGTGGCACGCCCCATGAACGCACTCTCTAAAATAGCTTCACCGTTTGTGTGGTTACTCGCTAAGAGTACTTCTGTCATATTCAATCTTTTGGGAATAAAATCAACCGGCAACAAAGTGACAGAAGAAGAAATCAAATCCATGATACAGGAAGGCCGCGAAGAAGGAGAAGTTCAACCCGTAGAACAAGATATCGTACAACGGGTATTCTTAATGGGCGATTTGAAAGTCAGTTCCATTATGACCCATAAAAACGATTTGGTATGGATGGATCTGAACATGTCCAGTGACGAAATCCGTCATACACTGGAAAGTCATATCTATAACGTTTACCCCGTAGCAGAAGGCAATCCGGACGAGATACAGGGCATCATCTATCTTAAGGATCTGATATTACAAATCAACCGTCCTGATTTTAAAATAAAAGACATTCTCCATGATGTCAAGTTTATACATGAAAACATGCCTGTATACAAGGTTTTGGAACTCATGAAAAAAGAAAAATTCACCAGAGCCATGGTTTGCGATGAATTCGGCACATGTCAGGGCATAGTCACATTGAAAGACATTCTTGACGGTCTAGTCGGATATGTGGAAGAAGGAACTGAAAATCCGGATATTATCAAAAGGAATGAAAAAGAAGAATGGCTTGTTGACGGACAATGCCCATTTTATGACTTTCTTTGTTTCTTCAAGTCTGAAGATTTGTATAAAGATGTCGAATATACGACCGTAGCAGGCTTATTGTTGGAAAAGCTTCAACATATCCCTTCATGCGGCGAACAACTGCAATGGCATAAATTCAATTTTGAAGTCATAGACATGGATGGTGCCAGAATAGACAAATTGTCTGTCACCATCAATGAATAACCTTCTGTCTCCTACATGCCTTTATTTTCCTGTTCCGGTCAAGTCTCCGTCATAAGATACGGCTTGAGCATTACTTGGTGAAAGAAATATGTCAGCACGGCCGTTGGGCCAGACTGTAATCTGAAAACGATATTGAATAAAGCTTTTCTTCACGGTAAAACAGACCTGCTTCGACTCCTTGCGTCCATTTTCAATCTTAAAGTGTTCATAAGGCAAATCGAACTGCAAACCTTCGTCATTCATCTCAGGCTGATAAACACGCCCCATATACGGCAAGCTGACCTGCACAGAATCATGATGTACCTTCAGGAAATAGCCATAACTCAAAGTACGAGAAGGATATGCCTGAGGAATCATGTGAGTCACATCTATTCTGAAAGCCATTGGATCAAAAACTTCCTGAGCTTTCACACCCGACAATGTATATCCAGCCAATAAGCTGATACCAAACAAACTTAAAAAAAACTGCAATAATCTTTTCATAATAAACGCCGTTATCTTCATTCAGAACAAAGATAACGGCATTTTTATTTTTTGGAAAACAGATTATCAAGCTTTAACGGTAATTATCAGATCTTCAGGAGTAACTAAAGACTGTTCACCGGTTGTCATATTCTTGAGCGTTACTTTCCCCTCCTGCATCTCGTTCTCTCCTACAATTGCAACAAACGGTATTTGTTTTGCGTTGGCATAACTCATCTGCTTTTTCATCTTCACACTGTCCGGATAGATTTCACAACGTACACCAGCCTCACGCACCTTTGCAATAATGGGCAGACTGTACGATACTTCTTTCTGACCGAAATTGACAAACAGCAATTCTGTACCAGTAATCGTTTCCTGAGGATACAGATCCAACTGGTTCAGCACATCAAAGATACGGTCTGCACCAAAAGAAATACCTACACCGCTTAATCCCGGCAATCCGAAAATTCCTGTCAGATTATCATAACGGCCTCCACCTGTAATACTGCCGATTTCAACATCAAGTGCCTTTACCTCAAAAATACACCCCGTATAATAATTCAAGCCACGTGCCAAGGTCAAATCGAGTTCTATCTGATTCTTCAAACCGACAGTCTTCAGTGAATTAAGTACAAATTCACATTCCTCTACCCCCTTTAATCCTGTCTCACTTGTAGCCAACAAGTCAGACATGGTCTTCAGTTTCTCAGCATTTGTACCCTTCAAAAGGATAATAGGTTGTAATTTTTCTATGGCTTCCTGACTGATACCGCAAGCTGCAAGTTCCGCATTGACATTATCAAGTCCTATTTTATCAAGTTTATCAATAGCCACTGTAATATCTACAATCTTGTCAGCTTCACCGATAATCTCTGCAATACCACTCAAAATCTTACGATTATTTAGCTTGATACAGACTCTGATACCGAATTTGGAGAAAACAGTATCCACAATCTGCATAAGTTCCACTTCATTAAGCAAAGAATCACTGCCTACCACATCGGCATCACACTGATAAAACTCTCTATACCGTCCTTTTTGGGGACGATCCGCACGCCACACGGGCTGAATCTGGTAACGCTTGAAAGGCAAAGTCAGTTCATCTCTATGCTGTACAACATAGCGGGCAAAAGGAACAGTCAGATCATATCTCAACCCTTTTTCACACAAACGGGAAGCCAGTTTATTTGTGTTGCTTTCTTCTATTTCATCTTTTTGAATACCAGCAAGAAAATTACCGGAATTTAATATTTTAAATAACAATTTATCTCCCTCTTCGCCATATTTCCCCATCAATGTAGAAAGATTTTCCATTGCAGGTGTCTCGATCTGCTGAAAACCATAAAGGGCATAAACACTGCGTATTGTATCGAAAATATAATTTCTTTTCGCCATCTCTACAGGAGAAAAGTCTCGGGTTCCTTTTGGAATACCTGGTTTTGTTGCCATTTTTTCACTAAATTTAATGATTCTACGGCAAATTTACTATTTTTTTTTCATTCTACGATTTTATTTTCATTTATAATACCTGTTTCTAGCACAAAACATTTTTTATTCTTAAATTTGCACGCTTAACATGAAGAAACTGTCGTATGAAACTTTTCCAAAGAAATACACATAAAGAGACTCCGAAAATGATGGAAAAAGAACCTCAAACCATTCAAAATGAATCAAATGGAGTCAATAATCCGACACGCAACGATCTGACTCCGGAAGAGGCGGCACAACAATGGTTTTCAGAGCAATACGGTACTGAAATACCGGATGTTTTGCGTAAACTGTTTCGTCATTGGGCTTATTTGGAAGCCAAACGACAAAAAGTAGGCGAACATATTTTGGATGAAAACGAACAACTTAAGATTCAGGAACGCATCCGACTTCTGCAGACCAAATTAAACAATATCATACAGACAATAGAAGATCTACAAGAAGAGAAAAAGTGGATTTATCAATTTGAAATTCTTCTAAACAACCTCAATAAGCAAAAAGCTGCATACCTTGAAATAAATAAAAAATACAATGCCTATCTGACCGAAATAAGATCACTTGAACAGTTTGAGGCATTCGAAGCCGTTTTGGGTAATTATGAAAGAATTAAAGTCATAGAAAAGGCTTGGAGTGAACAAAGAGAAAGCAGCAAAAAACAGCTTCATAATACAACGAACCAGGAATCAGTCTATACGAATTCTCTCAAAACGGTTGAACAAAAGGAAAAAGAATACACCGAAGCCGTGAGCCAAGCTGTCAACGCCCAAAATCTCATAGCAGACGGTTATCATTTACAGGCTAATATATACGAATATAATGCAAGAATAAAAGAATTGAAAGAGCAATTGGAACAAACGTTGCTGACTCTCAATCCACTCAAGCAAGCAGTTCTTGAAGCTGAAAACGAACAGAAAAAAACGGAAGCCGTATATGCTGAAAAGCAACAGGCCTTGCAAAACATGAATTCATTGCAAAAAATGATCGAAAGCGGCGAAACCATATTAGCCAAACTTAAATTTCTGTTTTCACTGAAGAAACGAAAAGAAGAATTGCAACAACAGCTTGAAACAAGTCTGAAAAAACAGAATGAAGAAAACGAAAAACTAAACAAACTGTTTATGGCATCAAAAGATGCTGATGCCCACATAAAAACCCTACAAAGCGAGTTGCAAGTACATCAAAAGAGCATTGTAGGTATGAACAGTTATACCCTGCAACAACGTGCCATGACGCTGAAAAGCAAAATGGAACAACTCTATAATGCCAACCAGTTGTGGGAACAAATATCAAAAGGCTACATACTTATCGACGAAAAAAGTCTGGAAATTACCAGAATGCAAATGCACAATGAAACGCTTCAGACCGATATTTCCAAACTGGAAATAGAAGTATCGGCCATGAGAAAACAGTGCGAAGAACTTAAATACGCCTATACACTCAGCAAGAGTCAGGATGTCATGCAATTGCGCAAGGACTTGCAAGAGGGCTGCAACTGCTGTGTATGCGGCGCTACACATCACCCCTATCATTCCGATACCATTTTGGAACAAAGTAAATTGATCGGGGAAATGAAAACCGAATATGAACAAGCCGCCAATGAACTGAAACTCACAGAAAAGAAACTGGCTGAACTTAAACGAGAGCAAGCTATAGAAGAAGGCAAACTTGAGGTTTCTTATCAGGCTCTGATTATCTATAAGAAAATCCAACAAAGTAACGTAGCCAACTGGAGCGCATTTATCCCTTTGGACCGGTCATTCAACGAATGCTCACCAAGTACTAATCTGGAAGCACGCAGAAGTATGCTGCAACAGCTTATCGAAAAAACCGGTCTGGATGCAGAAAACGCCCAAAAAGAATTGGACACCTTCAATTATCACCAGTCCAATATCAATGCCCTCAATGAAAAGCTGACCGAAAAAGAACAGGAAAAAAACAACCTTATCATACGACTCAACGAAACAAACACTGCATGTCAGGTTCTCGCTCATCACGTGGAACAGCTTCAGCAGTCCATGAGTCGTACAAACAGCTCTTATAGTACACTTTATGAAGAAATAGACCATACAATAAACCTCAGCAATTGGTATAAGACATGGAAAGACAGTCCGGAAAACCTGTATATCTATATCCAGCAACAAATGGATAAATATGCACAACTCAAAACAGAAACTGCTACTTACCGGGAAGCTTGTATCAAACAACGTATGGCTACCGAATTGGTCAAATCACAGACTTCATTTGTAGAAAAACAAAAGGAATATCTGAAAAAAGAACTGGAAAGGTTACAGGAAGTTCTTAAACTGGAACAGGAACAAATCATCAAAAATTTTCCTGAAGGTGACGTCAAAGCTTACTGCATGACTCTGTTTGCTCTAATTCAGGAAGCAGACCAGGCACGAATTGAAGCTCATAACCACAATAAAGAACTGTATGGAGAATATTTATTCCAAAAAGGCTATCTGCAACATATTGACGACTGCAACAAAATACTGGAAGCCCAAAGCGCCGAGGAACATTCCGAACTGGATCTATGGATCAGGAAATACAATTCACAACATTCTCCCATACAATATGCAGAAATAGAACAAACCTTCAAAAGTTCTACCGATTGGAATTCTGTCAGACAATCAATACGGGAAATAACTCTGAAAAAAATGTTGGCAGAAGCACGCACTGAAGATGCAAGCATGATTTTAGCTGCGCATCAAGCCAGTGGTGGCACTATTGATTCGGAAAGAGAAAACCGAACAGCCACCCTCAATTCAGAAATTGCAAGAATGGAACACGAAGAGTCCATTATACAGACACAAATTGCTGAACTGCGCGCACGCCTCAATGCCCATGAAGACGGCATACAGAAACTGGCTGCCAGTCAGGAACAGCTCACAATGCCTTTATAATAAAGAATATACGACAAGATGAAATCTTATAACATCTGGCAGGTTCTTACCTTTCTGACATTATGCCTGCTCACTTTGGTTACGACGAGTTGCCGAACGTCTCGTCATGCAAACAGACCTCCTTTCGTTCTGGTCATTGATGCCGGCCACGGTGGAAGAGACCTGGGAGCGTCCGGCAGAAAATCCCACGAAAAAGACTTGACCATACAAACAGCCCGACGATTCAGTAAACTGATCAGAAAAAACTGTAAAAATGTAGAAGTTATCATGACCCGTACTGACGATGAATATGTTTCACTGGACGATAGAGCCGGTATGGCCAACTTTTTCAATGCGGATCTTTTTATGTCCATCCATGCCAATTCAGCCCGAGGTTGGGCTGAAGGCACTGAAACATTTATTCATCCATCAGCCCGAGGGAGCAGGAGCGAACGTCTGGCCAGACTCATACAAATCCAATACACCTATGAAGCCGGCAGAAAAAACAGAGGGGTAAAAACTGCCAATTTCGCTGTTTTGAGAAAAACCAGAATGCCCAGCATACTGACAGAAATAGGCTTCATATCCAATAAAGAAGAAGAAAATTATCTCAAATCCAAGAAGGGACAAAAAGAACTGGCCAGATGCCTGTATAATGCCTTTCAACAATATTACACAGAAATCTCACACTAACAAGATCTCTCCCTGGCATTTAATAAAATCCACAATATGAAAAAAAGTCTTACGGCGTTAGCCTTTGGTACATTCGGACTCGGCATGTCCGAATTTGTCATGATGAGTATATTACCATATACAGCACAAACCCTGCAATGTAATATTCCACAAGCCGGTTTTCTGATTTCCGCTTATGCTATTGGAGTCTGTTTCGGAGCACCACTGGTCATTTTAATAGCCCGCAAACGTCCGCTACACCAGATTTTGCTAGCCCTTATGCTGATTTACTTTACAGGTAATCTATTGATGTCGTTTTCAGCATCTCTTACCCAGGCTATCCTATGCAGATTCATCTCCGGACTGCCTCATGGTGCTTATTTCGGCGTAGGGTCAATTGTGGCTGACCGACTGGCCCCACGCGGCAAAAGTTCATCAGCTATAGCCATTATGTGTTCAGGTATGACAGTGGCTAATTTGATAGGCATTCCTGTAGGAACCTGGCTAAGTGATATCATATCATGGAGAGGTGTATTTGTTTTCAACAGTTTTTGGGGACTTTTCACCTTTTATTTTCTATACCGTTGGATACCACGAATGGAACCATTGCCGGATACAGGGTTCAAAGGACAATTCCGCTTTTTGAAACATCCGGCTCCATGGCTTATTGCCGCTACTACCACATTGGGTAATGGAGGAATTTTCTGCTGGTACAGCTATATCAGTCCGCTTATGAACCATGTTGCCGGATTCGCTACATCAGAAATCACCATGCTTATGATTTTAGCAGGTGGAAGCATGTGTATAGGCAATCTGCTTGGCGGTAAACTTTCAGATAAATATACACCCGGACGAACAATCTTTGGTATTCAAATACTCATGCTCGCCGGACTCCTTACTGTATTCATGGCATCTCATCATGCCATCATAGCAGTATTAGCCATGTGTGTATGTACGGCTTGCCTTTTTGGCGTATCGTCTCCCCAGCAACTTCTATTTATCCGTTATTCTAAAGGCGGCGAACTGATGGGAGCAGCCATGGTGCAAATTGCTTTCAATCTGGGCAATGCTGTTGGAGCATACTGCGGAGGACTTCCGATTCGTGCCGGACTTACTTATGAATATCCAGCTCTGGTAGGAATCTTATTTGTTGCATTAGGTCTTGTATCTACTGGATTATTCTGTAAGAAATACGCATCAACCAATCAATAAAAAAAGATTTGATCATATCAAAAGGGACGTGTAAAATCTCCGAAAAAAAGAGTTTTACACGTCCCGAATATTTTTATCCCTATACTACTTTAATTCATAATATACGGCATTATGAAAACGTTGCAAACTCAGTCTGCCATCATTCACAAGAGAACAGATAGCCAAACAAAGATCTGTATCTTTCAGCCTGGTCGCTTTCTGAAGTTCATCAAATGTACTACGTCCAAGTTTTGAAAGGACTGAACACAAACTCGTGATATTAGATGAAATGGTGTTGCTCATAATTCTTATTCTTTTATTGCTCGCCACAAATATCACCATTTCTCATGAATAAGCTATTGTCTGAATAGGAAGTAAAATGGTTCATTTCTGACCATAAAACTTTAATCTGCTTACTTTTATATAATTTAAACTTAATCCCGTCTGATATATAAAATATTAGCAAATACGTCCGTTTTCAAACCCCGACAATAAAAGGGGATTGGCATTTTCTTCCAGTCTTGTCCTTAAATCTATAACAATAAGGTGAACAAATGAGCAAACCAACCCACAAAACGTCTCCATACCCCCTTATCGGCATGCTCCTCCTTTGTATAAAGTTTACAATACGACAAATCATGATGAAACATGGCATCAAGTTCAGCAGTAAGCGTCTTATCAAAAACAAAAGCATTGACCTCATAATCATGACGCAGACTGCGACTGTCCAGATTCGTACTTCCGACTGTTGAATAAAGCCCATCTATCATCATCACCTTTGAATGATGAAACCCATTATTGAAAACATAGACCTGCGCTCCATATTTTCGCATTTTATTAGCATAATAAAAACCAGCCTCAGGAGTGAAAGGTATATCCGATTTTCCCGGAATCATGATTTCAACTTTCACACCACGTTGAACTGCATTTTTCAAAGCTCGCCTGATTCTCAACGGTGGAACAAAATAAGGATTGATAATTCTGACCGAATCACGTGCAGATTTAATAGCTGCAATATAACACTGACGCATGATCTTAGGAGCTGAATGAGGTACACGCTGAACTATAGCCACACGACGCCCGCTACTCAAACTGTCAGATACAGTTTCCGGAGTTTCGGGCAAATATGTTTCCAACAAAAGATCTTGTCCGGTTTCCTTATTCCACATTACCAGAAAGTCCTTTTGAAGCTCCTTCACGACAGGCCCTTCTATACGCAAATGCACATCATGCCATTCGCCGACTTCTTCCAATCCTTTAATATAATAATCAGCTACATTCATCCCTCCCACATAACCAGTCAGACCATCTATGACAGCGATTTTCTGATGATCACGACTGAATACATGATTCACATAGGGAAAAGCTATAGGATCAAACTGAATAATCTCTACTCCTCTCTCGTTAAGAAGCCGCAAATGGCGTTTTTTCAAAGGCCGGTTATTCGACTTATTACCGAAATCATCAAAAATTACCCGCACATCCACCCCTTGTTTTGCCTTCTCACTAAGCAAGGAAAACAAAGCATAACCAATGGAGTCATTCCGGAAATTAAAATATTCCAGATGGATATGATGGCGTGCCTTACGGATATCTTCAAAAAGAAGCCTGAACTTATCTTCTCCAGAAGTCAACAAAGTCAACTGATTACCTGCCACTATAGGTAGATTCTTTGACTTCAAATAGTTCATAAACAATGTATCCGAAGACAGTCTCTGGATACTTTTCTTTCCATCGCCAGAAACCTGCAACATACCAGCAGACTTACAGCTGACAAACAGCATCAGCATACATAAATAACAAAGTCTTTTAATATATTGCATTTAAATAATTCCAGTTTAGTTTCAAATTTAGACCATTATTTATAGATCAGAAATATTGCAGGGATTTTTGAAAGATCTGGCAACGTCATTTTTTTCCACTCCTGAATGGAATGAGTTTTTATATATTCCTCTGCACAAGTAATGCCCGCAGCCACACACAACCTTGTCTGTGGCTTACAAGTCTGCAAGATTTCTGCAAACAATTTGGCATTGCGATAAGGAGTCTCTATAAAAATCTGTGTCTGATGTTCCGCATACACCCTCTGTTCTAGTATTTTAATCTTGCGTGTCCGGTCTGACGCATCTATCGGCAGATAACCGTTAAAAGCAAAGCTTTGCCCGTTGAAACCAGATGCCATCACAGACAAAATAATAGAAGACGGACCCACTAAAGGAATTACCCGCAACCCTTTACGCTGCGCTATTGCTACAATATCTGCTCCTGGATCTGCTACAGCCGGACAACCAGCCTCAGAAATAATCCCCATAGAAACCCCTTGTTCCAAAGGTTTGAGATATGATACGTAATCATCATGCGATGCATGCTTGCCGATTGAAAAAAATGTCAGACTGTCTATATCTATATTCTTGTCCACCTTCTTCAAAAAACGTCGGGCTGAACGTATGTCTTCCACAATAAAATGTTTGATCTGCAAGATCATTTCCCTATTATAATCAGGAAGGACCTGCGACACCGGAGTTTCACCCAATGTTACAGGAATCAAATATAAAGCAGTTTCCATCTGTTTCTATTTTTTCAGTTTAAATGCCGATTTCTCATAAAGAGCACGATAGTCTGTCATATACAATAAATCTTTTATGGTCACATCGGAATTCTTTTTCATAAAACTATCAACTATTTTTATCCCGTACCAGATACCGATCTGTCCGGGCATTCCGGCCACTCTTTCACCACCTTGCGGCCGTGGTGCCATAAACTCACGTATCACCGTAAGATCTGTTGTCTGCAAGGCATCATGCTGCATGATCCATTGCCACCCGGTCTGCTCATATTGACGGTAAAGCTGTTCTCTTTCTTCAGATATGCCTGCCTGCTCAAAAGGCGACACATTTCTCAACTTGGCTACGACCCAGGTCAACTTACCATAGTCTACCATAAAATCCAGGAAGGTATGATTATGCGTCAATGACAAAGGATACTCATTACTCAAATAATAATAAAGTACATCCGGCACAATGCGTTCACGCTTAAACTGACGGCGCTGACAAGCATAATAATATTTCTTGTACAAAGGAAAATCCTCACCCAAATATTTATCCAGGCTGATCCCCAATACACTGTCACCTACTACAATACTCTGATTCAAGCCTGATATTTGAGAATACAGATGAGGAATGCAGAAATCAGGATCTATATCCTTAAGTTTCTTGAAGACCCTACCCAATTCTGCCTCTTCACGATGCAAATCACCAAATTCCTGATGTACTGCCTCGAACAAGACCTGCATTGTTGAATCCAGATAAAATTCGCGCAAACGCTGTTCTATATGACTGTCCTGAACATGGCCTATTTCCAACACATCCTCTATCAGGAGACGAGTTTCCTGAGGATATTCCGTATTCATACGCTGAAGAGCCGAAAAACTGTTCAGCGACACAAATTCATCTACAAGACGGTCATAACGGTAAATTTTGCCTTCCTGACCGGTTTCATCTGAAAACCAAGAACTGAAATGCCACTGACAAGAAGACAAAATTAACAATAAACAAAACAATATTAGCGATTGACGTTTCAAATCTTATTATTTGTTAAATTCAAAAGCAAATATACTATTTTTTTTATTCGCAAACAAATTTTCTGCTAAAAAAACAAAAATATAATTATTAATCTCTTATTTCCACAAATGTCTTATGACGCCTGACATAATACTCCCACAATATGCTGTACGGATATTGTTCCGGTACCGTTTTCAATATGGTCTTGGCCATATTTTCACGACGCGATTTTAAAAACGATTTCTTATTCTTATAAAATACATGATAAGCTTCGAATATTGCCTTAGAACTGCCCCACTCACCTTTCATCAAAAACTGCAAAGCTGCCAAGATATCCAACAATACCCGTTGACGCATGACAGATTTCAGCTGTTCGTCAGACAAGTTCTTGTACAACATATACAAATTGTTCCGAAAGTTCAGGAAAGTCTTTCTGGGATTTTTTTGCGGAAGTGTTCCGCCGCCCACATGATACACCACGCTCGTCGGAATACAAACAATGCCATATCCCCTGCTCCGCAACCGCCAACAAAAATCAATCTCTTCCATATGAGCAAAGAAACGCCCATCCAAACCGCCATTATCTCTATAAACCTGTGCCCTGACCATCATGGCTGCACCAGTCGCCCAAAATATGGGTAATACACTGTCATACTGCCCGTTGTCTTTCTCTACAGAATTAAAGATTCTTCCTCTGCAATACGGATAACCCAAAGCATCCAGAAAACCACCACAGGCGCCGGCATATTCGAAGCTATCAGGAGATGTCTGTCCTAATATTTTAGGTTGACATACTGCCACTTGTGGATGAACTTCCATGTATTCCAGCATTGGCGTAATCCAATCTGATTTCAACTCAACATCCGAATTAAGCAAAACGAAATATTCAGCCTCCACAGAAGCCAACGCCCGGTTATACCCTTCTGCAAAGCCATAATTCTGATCGAGACAAATAATACCGACATCCGGAAAATCAGTTTTGAGCATATCGAGTGAATGATCTGTCGAAGCGTTATCAGCCACATAAACACGCCCTCGCGTATATTTCAAAACACTCGGAAGAAACCGTTTCATCAGTTCGGCTCCATTCCAGTTCAATATCACTACTGCAACCTTATCCATTCCTCTATTATTATATTTCTGAAGCACACAAGGCAGTACCATCTGCATTATATTCACCCAACCGCACCTTCACCAGTGCATTATCTGTCAACGTTCCGGATACCGGCATTTCCACCCTTATATAATTAGGAGTAAAACCATGCATGACCTCACTGTTTTTGGAACGTTCCAACAAAACTACAGATTCTTTTCCGACATACCGTGAATAGAATTCTTTCAACTTGGCAGCCGACAGTGCCAACAGCCTTTGGCTTCTGACATGTTTCTCTTCCGGTGACACTATTGGTGTTATTTTTAGAGCCTGCGTACCGGGGCGTTCCGAATAGCTGAAAACATGCAACTGGCTTACATCCAGATTTTCTAGAAAACGATAAGTCTCTTCAAAGCAATCGTCCGTCTCTCCGCGCATACCCACTATCACATCCACACCAATAAAGGCATCCGGCATCAACTCCTTCACCCGGGCTATTTTTTCTGCGAAAAACTCGGCTGTATAACGCCGGCGCATTAACTTCAACACACTGTCACTTCCACTTTGCAGAGGAATATGAAAATGCGGCATAAAAGCACGTGAATGTGCACAGTATTCCAAAACGTCGTCAGTCAGCAAATTAGGCTCTATTGACGAGATTCTGTAACGAGCAATCCCCTCTACCTGATCCAATGCTTTCACCAGATCCAGAAAGCTTTCTCCTGTTGTTTTGCCAAAATCTCCAATATTTACTCCGGTCAGAACTATCTCCTTTCCTCCATCTTCTGCCACTTGTCTGGCCTGATCTACCAAAGAAGCAACTGTTCCATTACGACTGCGTCCACGGGCAAAAGGAATTGTACAATAGGAACAGAAGTAATCACACCCATCCTGCACTTTCAGAAAATACCTCGTACGGTCATCCCCCGAACAGGAAGGTACAAAAGTACGGATATCCTTTACCGGAGTAGCCAGCACACTCTGACACGCCGTCCCGTTAAGTTCCCCACGGTCATGCAATGGCAAACGTTCTTCAAGAAAACGTACCAAATCCCCTTTCTGCTCTGCTCCAAGCACTAAATCCACACCATCAATCTCTCCTATCTGCTGAGGTTTAAGTTGGGCATAACACCCAGTCACCACAACAAAAGCACCGGGATGATTCTTAATCATCTTATGTATTGCCTGACGGCATTTGTGATCGGCCACTTCTGTTACCGAACATGTATTAACCACACAAATATCAGCCTGCTCTCCAGACTGGACTGTCTGCACACCTTTTTCTTTCAACATTTTGCCAACAGAAGAAGTCTCTGCAAAGTTCAATTTACACCCCAGAGTGAAATAAGCTGCTTTTTTTCCTTCTAATATAGATGTATCTGTCATATCCCGCTGCTAGATTACTTTAATGTTACAAAGGTACATATATTCTTCAAACATAAAAAAACTCTTCAGGCCAAAAGAAAGCCTTTTATAAAGAATTTATGCCATAGAACCACCCAACCACTTAGACTCTAAAAAAAGAATTGAAAATTTAACACTTAATATCTTATTGTATTTCAGATAATTACAAAAAACAAGGAGAAAAAAGCAAAAAAAAATTGGTTAAAAGAGAACAACATATCAAAAAAGTATATACCTTTGCAGTGTTTTAATAAGCAATTGATTGTTTTACAGATTTAAAAAGCAAAAAAAATGAAAAAGTTAGCATTTATGTTCGTAGCTTTCGCAGCTATTTCTTTCGCATCTTGTGGCAACAAAACTCAGCAGGCAGCTACTGCAACTGATTCTGATTCAGTATGTGTAGACACTGTAGCTATCGAAACTGTTGAGGCTGACACTTTGATGGCTGACTCTGCTGCTGTTGCAGATTCAACTGTTGCTGCTGAAGCTCCTGTTGCTGAATAATTTTCAGTTACAAGAACATACGAACTAAAAACACGAAGAGACCGCATGAGAATGTGGTCTCTTTTGCGTTATATACCCTACCACATACCCTTCCCCCATATTTTCATTCACCACGAGACATAAAAAAACGGCATACATCCAAAACTATGGATATCTGCCGCCTATAACCTTTTCAAACTTGTCTCAAGAATTTCTTCAACCCACACTGATAAAAAATCAATGCCAGGCTGACATCATAAGTCAAAGGCTGTGTTAGTCCTGAATTCGTTTGTTCATTACTATATGTACAATAAGGCCGATCACCATTATCAGGAAAGAAACTCCTCCTACCCAGTTATAATCTACCCAATTGAAAGCATAGCTCAAACACAGAACAATCACTCCGAGAATGATTAACAAAAGCCATAAATTTTAAAAAAAATTATTCATTGTATTACTATTTTTTTAAGTTTTAAAATATATTAAAAAAATAAAAAAAAAATTATTAAAACACAAAAAAAAATAAAAAAAAAAAAAACCACGGATGCATTTTTAACTTTTTGCATTCAGGAAAACCTTTCTTAAAACCTCCTGACTTATACTCAATTCCTCTATTGTAAGTCCGCGAAGAGCTTCCTTCAGCGTTTTGTTGGCCACATAGCGTGCCTTTTCCTCCAATTCACGACCGTTTATGGTAAGGTAAATCAAATTGGTACGCCGATCAGTCTTACTGGCTATTCTTACGACCAGATTCAAACGCTCCATGATATCTATCAGACGAGTCATGCTCGGCTTATCCTTAAATGTGGCATTACATAACTCCTGCTGGGTAACCCCATCCTTTTCCCATAAATAAAGCAAGACCGTCCACTGTTCTGGAGTTAAATCGATATTATGAGTGCGGAAATTTTGATATAATTTGCGATTGATTGCTGCAGAAACCTTTCCGTTCAATATGGCAAAAATCAACTTGACATCAAAATTAAATCGTTCACTCATTTCAGTAATCATTATTCAATTATACAAAGATAGAGCATTTTTGAATAAATCTCCATCAGGTTCTTAGTTAATTATATTTAAACCACTCTGAAACTATTCCCCGAACAAACAGCTCAATTTTAAAAATTACCTTAAAAAGATATGCTAAAGCTTTGATATTTCTAAAATAAAACCTAACTTTGCACCGCATTTTAGCAAAGTATTTATTAATTATTTATTTAACGTATTATGAATCAATACGAAACCGTTTTCATTTTAACTCCCGTTTTGTCTGACGACCAGATGAAGGAAGCGGTCAACAAGTTTAGAACGATCCTGACCGACAACGGTGCTGAAATTGTCAACGAAGAAAACTGGGGCCTTAAGAAACTGGCTTATCCTATTGAAAAGAAGTCTACCGGCTTCTACATCCTGATGGAGTTCAAGGCTCAGCCAGAAGTAATCAAAACATTGGAAATTAATTTCCGTCGTGACGAAAAAGTTCTTCGCTACTTGACTATCAAGTTGGAGAAATATGCTATCGAATACGCGGAAAAGAGAAGAAGTAACAAAACTAAAAAGGAGGACTAAATCATGACACAGCAATCAGAAATCAGATATTTGACTCCGCCGACTGTCGACGTTAAAAAGAAAAAGTACTGTCGTTTCAAAAAGAGCGGCATTAAGTATATCGATTACAAGGATCCTGAATTCTTGAAGAAATTCTTGAATGAGCAGGGTAAGATCCTTCCACGTCGTATTACTGGAACTTCATTGAAGTATCAGCGTCGTGTAGCTCAGGCTGTAAAGAGAGCACGTCACTTGGCTCTTCTTCCATTTGTAACTGATATGATGAAATAATAAAGGAGGGTTAAGTATGGAAATTATATTGAAAGAAGACGTAATCGGCTTGGGTTACAAGAACGATATTGTAAATGTAAAGTCTGGATACGGCCGTAACTACCTTATCCCTACAGGTAAAGGTGTTATTGCATCTGAATCAGCAAAGAAAGTTTTGGCTGAAGAATTGAAGCAGCGCGCTCACAAGCTTGAGAAGATCAAGAATGACGCTTTGGAATTGGCTGGCAAACTGTCAGAAGTTTCATTGACCATTGCAACTAAGGTCAGCGCTACTGGCGTTATCTACGGATCTGTTAACAGCCTTCAGATTGCAGACGAGCTGCAGAAATTGGGCTTCAACATCGACCGTAAGATCATCGTTGTAAAGGATGTTAAGGAAGTTGGTTCTTACAAAGCTACAGTAAAACTCCACAAGGAAGTATCTGTAGAAATTCCTTTCGAAGTAGTAGCAGAAGAAGCTTAATATATCAATATGAGAATATAAAAAAGTGTGTCCCAACGGACACACTTTTTTTATGTTTACAGGTCATTTGAATGATAAAAAAACGTTTTTCAACCAATTGAAAAGCCACAGAAAGGAATCCCTATATAGAAAACAATATCGACCTCTCTTTTTCATCCAATTGACAAATTTCATTCAGATACAAAAATGTCAGGCCTCTTTTCACAAGAAACCTGACAGTATATTTAAGCCTGTCAGAAACAAAAACCAGTTAATACAAGAAACATGTCTCCTGGTTGATGTCTCCTTTCAATTAGACTTACTCTTCTTCAGTAGGCACAATCAATCTGTAACCCTTGCCATGCACATTATTGATTTCGATAGATGGGTCATCTTTAAGATGCTTACGCAACTTGGTAATATACACATCCATGCTTCTGGCATTGAAATAATTGTCGTCAATCCAAATGGTCTTCAATGCCAGTTCTCTCTGAAGAACATCATTGGCATGAGCACAAAGGAGTGAAAGCAATTCGCTTTCCTTTGTCGTCAACTTGGTCTGCTTGTCTCCTATTGCCAGAATCTGACGCTGAGTATCGAAAGTGAACTTTCCAAGCTTGTATACATTGACTTCCTTTACCTTCTTACCTTTAACACGACGCAGGATAGCTTCCATACGGAACACCAGCTCCTCCATTGAGAAAGGTTTCGTAATATAGTCATCTGCTCCGATCTTGAATCCGTCGAAAATATCTTCTTTCAGATTCTTGGCTGTAAGGAAGATAATAGGAATCTCCGTATTGACCTGTCTGATCTCCTGAGCCAGTGCAAAACCATCTTTCTTAGGCATCATCACGTCAAACACACACATATCATATTTTCCTTTCAGGAAGGCCTTGTATCCGGCATCACCATCAGGATAGAGTTCTGCCTCGTAACCTTTAGCCTGAAGATACTCTCTGAGCAACATACCCAGACTTTCATCATCCTCACAAAGTAATATTCGCAATTTCTCGTCCATAATTGTCAATTGTTTAATAATATTGGTAATGTTATTATAAATTTCGTACCTTGTCCGTATTCACTCTCAGCCTGAATCGTGCCTTTCTGCAGGCTGACAATCTTCTTCACATAAGCCAGACCCAAACCAAATCCTTTAACATCGTGCTTGTTGCCGGTATGTACCCTATAGAACTTATCGAAGATATGTTTCAAATCATCCTTTTGGATACCGATTCCATTATCTTCTATGGATATATTGATCTTGTTACCTGCATTCCATGTACGGACATTCAAATGAAGAGCAACATCGTCCCTCTTATATTTCACCGCATTATCCATCAGATTGAAGATTACATTAGTGAAATGCATCTCGTCCACATAGATGGAAGCATTTTCAGCCTGCAGATCAGAAGAAATCTCACCACCGTTTTGGGTGACCTTCAGATTGAATGTTTTGATGACGCCTTCCAACAGCACGTTGGCATCCAGTACTTTCTGTTTGAAAGCAATGTTATCACGGTCATATAAAGACATCTGCAACACTTTCTCTACTTGAAAACGTAAACGTTTGGTTTCATCATTAATCACCCGTGACAGACTCTCATACATGGCCTCACTCTTCTTTATAGACTGGTCACTCAACATTTGCGCAGCCAATGAAATGGAAGATATCGGTGTTTTGAATTCATGCGTCATGTTATTTATGAAATCATTTTTCATTTCTGTCACCTTTTTCTGTCTGAAAATTACATATATCGTAAATACGAATGTCACAAACAGGATGATAGTGAAAGCAATAGCAGGAATCATCATACGCGCCGTTCCCATCAAATAGGAATTCATATCAGGAAAATGAATCTTCACAATACCCATTCTGTTTGAAGGATCATTACGGAAAAGAATCTGTGAATACGAATAATCTTCTCCCTTCTCCTCATAATCAGGGCATCTGTAAACTTCACGACCGTCACTTGTTGAAACCGTAAAGTGATAAGGCATACTTATACCATTGTTCTCCAATGCATATCGGATATCCTGATCCAACAACTTGAAATTAACCCTTTCTGTCAAAGGACGGTCACTGGCCGTATACAATATATTGTAAACCACTTCATCCAACAAGCCCTTCTGATAAACATAAGCATTCTTCACATGTTCCTGAAAGTTTTTGGAAGCTTCTGATATGGAATTTGAACTTTTAAAGCGCAACACCTTGGGAATTGCTGAAGGGTGCTTGATCTTCGTCTGCAACTCAAAAGAGGAAATCATCTGATTACCCTGACCGGAAATAGAATATTTCGTTGTTTGGGTAATAAACTTCTTTGCTCCCCGGTATACAGTCATGACTGAATCCGTATCTTTCATCGATTCCCGACTGATCTGCTCCAGATAACGGAACGTCTCGTTCTGTTCTAGATTTCTGGAAGCCTGATCCAGACTCCGGATGACCGATTCGTCAAACTGTTCCTTACGCATTTTAATCATTTGACGAATATAACGCATTTGCAAATACAGGAGGCCAACAAACGACACTCCTATAATGATACTGACTATCCAAATCGTTGACTTTTTCATATAAGCAAATATAAACAAGAAGTTTTTATGTTGCGACTAAAAAAACGGATAGATCCGCTTGTTTTTAACATATTTAACTTACAAGAAAGACAAAATGCCTGATACGAGCATTTTACAAGACAATCATTTTAAAGATAGGGCCATTCAAGTGCTTGAATGACCCTATCATTTTTATTGTCTGACAGACTGTTATTCTTCTTTAGCCTGGTTGGCTTCGAAATCTCTCATCAGGCGTTCCTGAACATCTGAAGGAACCAGTTCATAGCTGGCAAACTTCATAATAAAGGAAGCGCGACCACCGGTAATGGAACTCAAAGAAGTGCAATAGTTGGACATTTCCTTTAAAGGAACTTTTGCAACCAGCTTTTCGTAACCATTTTCACTGGTCATACCCAATATCATTCCACGACGTCCCTGAAGATCACCCATCACATCTCCCATTCTATCGCTTGGAACAAAGACTTCTACATCATATATTGGTTCAAGAATCTTAGGACCGGCCTCTTTGAATGCCATGCTGAAGGCATTGCGTCCAGCCAACATAAATGATAATTCATTTGAATCTACAGGGTGCATTTTTCCATCGTATACAATCACGCGGACATCACGCGCATAGCTTCCTGTAAGCGGTCCTTGCTCCATCCTCTGCATGACACCTTTCAATATCGCCGGCATGAAACGGGCATCAATAGCTCCACCTACCACTGAATTGATAAATACCAGTTTTCCGCCCCATTCCAATGAAACTTCTTCCTTACTCTTCACTGTCACACGATATTCCTGACCATTGAAACGATATACATCAGGATCAGGCATGCCTTCATAATAAGGTTCTACAATAAGATGTACCTCACCAAACTGTCCGGCACCTCCAGATTGCTTTTTATGACGATAGTCAGCACGTGCAGCCTTGGTAATGGTTTCACGATAAGGAATACGGGGTTCTTCAAATTTGATGGCTATCTTTTCGTTATTTTCCATACGCCATTTCAACGTACGCAAATGGAATTCTCCCTGACCATGAACCAAGATCTGACGCAATTCCTTGCTCTGCTCAATCATCCATGTTGGATCTTCTTCCTTCATACGATTCAATGCATTCATCATTTTTTCCGTCTCCGCTTCATTCACAGCCTTTACAGCACGGGTATATTTGGGATTCGGATATTTGATAAAGTTGAAACGGTTCTCACAATTCTTGTCATTCAGCGTATTGCCGGTCTTTACATCTTTCAGTTTCACTGTACAGCCGATATCACCTGCAACCAGTTCTTCCACTTTGATTCTGTTTGCTCCTGCACATACAAAGAGCTGAGACATTCTTTCTTTTGAGCCTCTGTCTGCATTGTTAAGGTCATCTCCTTCATGCACCTTACCGCTCATCACTTTGAAATACTGAACCTCACCGATATGTGGTTCCACACCCGTCTTAAAGAAATATAATGAGGTCGGACCGTTTGAGTCCGGCACAACTTCCATTCCACGCGTATTATGCACTTTAGGCATTTCATCAACAAAAGGCACCACATTACCCAGGAATTCCATCAATCGGCGTACACCCATATCTTTTCCGGCACACACACAAAATACCGGGAACATGCCGCGTGACGCCAAACCCTTACGTATACCTTCACGCATTTCATCCTCTGTAAGAGTTTCGCTGTCGAAGAATTTTTCCATCAAAGTCTCATCGTTCTCTGCAGCAGCCTCTACAAGAGCCTTATGCATTTCCATCGCTTTTTCCATCTGGTCTGCCGGAATATCCTCAATAATTGGAGCACCACCTTCCGGATTCCAAGAATATTTTTTCATCAACAGCACATCAATCAAGGCATTAAAATCAGGACCTGTCTTGATCGGATACTGTACAGGAACGACCTTATTGCCATAAATGGAAATCAGTTGCTCCAATATGGCATCATAATCACATTTCTCATCATCCAGCTGATTCACCAGGAATATAACCGGCTTACCCAGTTTTTCTGTATACCGGAAATGGTTCTGTGTACCAACCTCCGGACCATACTGACCGTTAAGCAACAATATGGCTGTATCAGTCACATTCAATGCTGTTAGCGCACTGCCGACAAAATCATCAGATCCCGGACAATCTATTATATTTAATTTCTTATTATTCCACTCTACATGAAAAACAGTTGAAAAGACAGAGTAACCATATTCTTGTTCAACTGGAAAATAATCACTTACTGTATTTTTTGCTGTGATTCTACCACGGCGTTTGATCAATCCGCTTTCGTATAATAAAGCTTCTGTTAGTGTGGTTTTACCTGAACCGTCATTTCCCAAGAGGGCTATGTTTTTAATCTCGTTAGTTTGATAAACTTTCATTGCATTGTTTTTTAAGATTACAAATTCGGGATTAAATGTAGAGAAAAATAGGGATAAAAGCAATTTAATGGTACATTTATTACTTATGTTCTTCAACACACTTTCCTTTCGTTTTTTTATTATACCTTTGTAACCGTTTCAATACAAATCATTTGATATGGCCGGCATCTACATACACATCCCATTTTGTCAGAGCAGATGTATTTACTGCGATTTTTATTCCACTACCCACCATGAAGCAAAAGAAGCTTATATTAAAGCACTCGTAAAAGAACTGACTCTGCGTGCCGGTTATCTTCAAGATGAATTTTCCGAACCGGCAGAAATAAAAACCATTTATCTGGGAGGTGGAACTCCCTCAACGCTGGATGCATCACAACTGGAACGTATTTTTTCAGCTCTATATCACACTTACCGAATCAGCAGTGAAGCAGAAATTACTCTGGAGGCCAATCCGGACGATCTGACCACCGAAAAAATAAAAGAATTACAGTCTTTCCCCATCAACAGAATCAGTATTGGCATACAGACTTTCAACAACCGTGAACTGCATTTCCTACGCAGAAGACATACAGCCGAACAAGCCATAAAAGCAGTAAAAGACTGCCAGAATGCCGGATTCAGCAACATCAGTATAGACTTGATATACGGTTTGCCGGAACAAACCATATCACAGTGGCAAAGCAATATCACCCAGGCCCTTCTACTAGATGTGCCGCATATCTCTGCCTACGCACTTATATATGAAGAAAATACGGCTTTGTGGAATCTCAAAGAAAAAGGAATTATTTCTGAAACAGATGAAGACACCAGTCTGACCATGTACAATATGCTCATTGACGAACTGTCCGACCATCACTTCCAACACTATGAAATTTCCAATTTTGCCAAATCGGGATATTACTCACGTCACAATTCCAGCTATTGGAACAGCATTCCTTATCTGGGATGCGGCCCTTCAGCCCATTCTTATAATGGAAAAAGCAGGCAATGGAATACTGCTGATCTCAAACTATATATCGAAAAAATGCAATCCTGCACACAACCGTCTGACTTTAAGTATGCTGACTGGATTGACCGTGAATACCTCGACAATCAAACACGATATAATGATTACATCATGACCAGGCTGCGAACCTGCTGGGGAGCGGACCTTCATTTTATCGAGATGGAATTTGGCACAAGATTAAAAGACTATTGTCTGCAGCAGGCCTCTTTCCACATCAAGAACGGCAATCTGCAACTAGACAAAAAAAATGAGCAAACCAAGGACGGCTTGCTCAAACTGACCCGAAAGGGATTATTTCTGTCCGACGGGATTATCAGCGACTTATTCTCAGTTGATGATTAATAAATCATTTCCTGATAAGTAATTTCATAAAAACAAGGATATACATTAGAAGACGCATCACTGTGGCCTTGCGTATGAGGGACAATAAGACGAACCTTGGATATTTCCTCGTCTTCCGTGATTTGTCGTCCTATATTAATATAAGTCAAAGGGACAAGCCATCCGGCAGGCACAGCCTTGGAACCATAATAGCTGTACATGGCACCTCCACCATTAATACTCGTATTAAAGGATGCCGTAAACGTGCCATAATTATTCGTAACTTCCATAATATCCGGATTAGTCTGCCAGTAAGTGACATTATTGGTGGTCTGGATAGAATCTCTCAATATATTGAATTCCGTATAATGACAGATCAGACGCTTGGTCTGCCCATGTTTCAACTTGTCACCTGCACCTTTACGGACGATCTGCATATAAACCCCGGTATTGTCAAACTGAACATATTCATTGTTTGCCAGATTTGTCAGACTATCCTGTGCATAAAACTGAGATTCTGAAATCACATTAATCTTTCCGACACGAATCAATGTGTCTCCTTCTGAATTGCAGATGGCCACATCACGATTAATAAATGCCTGGATAGCATCCTGCTCTTTTTCTCTCTGTTCAGCATAAGTCTCACCGTCATCACAAGAAGACAGACCTATTCCGGCCAGCAACAAAACAATCCATATATTCCAATTCACTTTCATTCTAATTGTTCTTTTTATCATATTATTTGATTATTTCAATAAAGCTGCATACTTTTTCAAGGCCTGACGGACAATAGCGACAGCCTCATCCATACTACAGGACAATTCACCGCCAGAAGCATTCAAATGCCCTCCACCGTTGAAAAATTCAGCGGCCATCTGATTACACGGGAAATCATCAACCGACCGCAATGAGACCCTGATTGTACCCGTATCTGCATTCTCCCGCAAGAAAACAGAAAGACGGTAACCCTTGATCTGCAAAGGCATATTCACGAAACCTTCCGTATCACCTTTCTTGTGCGAAAAACGTTTCTGTTCTTCTTGGGTCAATGTCATCAATGCGGCATGATACTCAGGAAATGTCTCCATTTTGACGTACAACATATATCCCTGCAAACGATACCGTTCAACAGAATAGTTGTAAAACACATTTCTGTAGATTCTGTCTTTGTCAATACCCTTCTTTAACAAATCCCCTACTATATAGTAGATCTCACTACGGTTGGAATTGTATGAAAAACAGCCTGTATCTGTCATCATGCCCGTATATAAGGAAACGGCCTCATCCACAGTCAACTCTTCCAGTCCCTTATCCATCTGAACAATAATGCGATACAGCAATTCGCATGTGGAACTCATTTTGGGAAATGAAAGCGATAACTGGAATTCATCAGACGGATAAGGATGATGGTCGATCATAATACGTGGCGCATTGGTTGCCGATATGCATTCTCCCAAGGCTCCTGCCCTGCTCATAGAATTAAAATCCAGACATACAAACAAATCCGCCTGATCGATCAAGGGATCAATTTCCTGCTCATGCTTCTCATACACCTTTATCTGATCTGCCGCCGGCATCCACATCAAGAAATCAGGAAAGACATTAGGTGCAACGGCTGTCACTTGCTTGCCCTTTCGATTCAAAAAATGATAAAACGCCAGCATTGAACCCACAGCATCTCCATCCGGCGAAACATGACAGGTTAAAACCACATTTTTCGCCTTCTCACACATTTCCTCAAGACTATGCAGCTCGATCTCCGATAAAAGGTTATCTAACATAACTATTACTTATACATTTGAACGCACAAATATACGATAAAAATCTTAAGTCTTTCTTATTTTAAAGGAACTTTTAACGCTCCGGACAAACGCATATCATAAAAAGTCCACTTCAGCCTGCGACACTCATCTGCCAGCCTTTCATTTTGTCTCTTCGAAAGCGATGCATCCAAAACCACCGTTCCCGGCCTGAAAACGGTCTGAAGAGAAGACAGTTTACCATAAAATCCGCGACAGACATAAAGGTAATCAATCCGTAACGGTGAACCGGGAACACAAGCATTCCATCGGTCATCAGATAAAACGACAAAAGATACATCCGGACTAAATACAATGCCTTGATAACAACGCACATATCCGTCATCATATCCTGTTCCAACCAGGTGGGGATATGACTTCAGGCATTTATCCCAGTAAGATTCTGCTATATATCTCATGTGGGCAGACACACTGTCTACATGAACCGGTATCAGGTAAGACCTGTCACGAGTCCTCACAAGATGAGCTGCCGGACACGAAGTATTATTATAAAACACCAAAGAAGGCTGAAGCCTTTCCTTCTGCCAGTATGAATAATACATCGCTCCTGTCAGCAAAACGACAATAAACACATTGCTCCTTACCCACCATACAAAAGACAAAAACGGACGACACATCCAAATCAGCAACAACAGATAAACCAGAATGACCACACGAATATCCGGATAACAGGTCAGTACGGCACCCGGTAATTCTACCACCAGCTGCAATATCTGATGCTGCAGCTTGATCAACAGGGTTAAAATACCCGCCAACCATGCCGCTCCCCAAGGCAGTATCACATTAACTGTCCACAGTAAAGGCATCATGTAAATCAGAACAGCGGTAATTGGCGTCAATACCAAAGTAACAAACGCAGAATACAACGAAACAGAATGAAACACATAAGCCACCAAAGGCACTGTTAACAACTGGGCGCAAAAAGACATGGCCAGACTGTCAACAACCAACCGTACATATCTGTTCTTTACTTTTACGGCAGCCACAAACCGGGGCATCCCCACCAAAATCCCGCACATGGCCAGACATGACAACAGGAAACCGATATCGAACAACCAGTTGGGATTTACACTCAACATGACGAAAGCAGATGCTGCCAAAGAATTGACCGAAAATCCTTTACGCCCCACCATACGTCCCATAAGCATCAGACTGTACATGATGGAAGCTCTCACCAAAGAAGAAGGAAAACCGACCATCAGACAATACCCCCACACCAAACCGAAAGCACCCAAGCTGACAATCAAAGATATCCAACGGCGATATTCGAACTTAAACAGGAAAAAGTTAAATAAGGCTACAAGATAACACAAGTGCATACCTGACAAAGCCAAAATATGACTTACTCCGGCAGCAGAATACATTTTCTTCAAAGAAGAAGGCATTTCGGACTGATCACCTAATGTCAATGCCGAATACAAAGAAAGCTCTTCTCCGCCAAGACCTGATTGACGATACTGGTCAATAAGCCGTTCGCGCCAACCCAAAGCTTTCAGCTTCAGCTTTTCTGTCCAAGGTAAAGCATACCGGTCCAACTCAAACTTGGAAAGTTTAGTCCATGGATCTCCCCATAAAAAGACCTGCCCATGTATGCCTTGACGAAACAAATACCCGGCATAATCGAATTCCTCCGGATTTCCTTTATTCTGCGGCCTGCTGATACTGGAATAACAGGTTATCCCATCTCCCAGCTTCAAGGTTTCAGCAATAGAATCACACTGGAAGTATAGCAGCAAGCGACGGGTCTTATCGGACTGCATGCCATCTTCAGCCAACAATAATCCCTCACACATTATACTGCGAGGCTTCTTTTCCGGAGTACCGGTTATAAGTATGGTATAAACCCGTTCCTTCCCATAGCAGCCAGTCAAATCCGACCGACAGTCAGCAAAGAAACGGAAAAATCCCCAAACAGACAGGAACAAGACAATCAGCAAGCCATAAACCCTCACTGACAAAAGTCCTTTTCCCCGTTTGTTGTTGAACAGGACTACAACAAGGACAAAAAGCCCCAACAATAACAGACCGGACATACAGACCAACCTGTCCGTTGTCCATATCTCATAATTCATCCGCCACTTGTCAGCAATCAGAATACCGATAACCAGCGGACAAAGGACTCTTATAAAGGGAACTTTTTGGAGTAACTCTGACAATATAAATAATTATAAGGACTTTAACATTTGAATGGCAGCTAAAGGATCCGGTGCATTAAAGACCGCACTTCCGGCAACCAGCACATCCGTACCTGCCTGTCGCAACAAGGCACCGGTCTGCTCATTTACTCCACCGTCAACTTCAATAAGAGCATGTGCCCCACGTGACGTAATCATCGAGCGTAACTGTCTGACCTTCTCAAGAGTATGTTCAATGAATTTTTGACCGCCAAAGCCCGGATTCACCGACATCAGCATGACAATATCCAATTCGTCAATAATATCCGAAAGCAAGGAAACCGGTGTAGCCGGATTCAAAGTCACCCCTGCCTTCATACCTTCATCATGTATCTGCTGTATGACCCTATGCAAATGGGGGCAGGCTTCATAGTGCACATTCATGGACATTGCTCCCAAGGCCTTAACTTCCTTTATAAATTTTTCGGGCTGTACAATCATCAAATGCACATCCAACGGCTTTTTACACAACTTGGCCACATACTTCAGTACAGGAAATCCGAACGAAATATTGGGTACAAAAACACCGTCCATAATATCGATATGCAACCAGTCGCATTCGCTCCGGTTGATCATTTCCATTTCCCCTTTTAAATCTCCGAAATCTGCCGAAAGTAGAGAAGGAGCAACCATCTTTTCCATAGCAAGCATAATTATTCGTTACAAACACAAATATAACGAATATATACAACACCGACAAGAAATACTTATTTTTTATTTTAACATCATACGGGCAAACTCTCCATCAACTGTCTCAAGCTCGCGATAATTGCGGGCAAACAGTCTGAGAAAAGCTATGGTTTTACGTGAAGGTCGGGGTACGTTGTTCTGTAGACGTATATTCATAAGCAATAAGATTTTAGTTACTTTATAAACGTACTAAAATCTATTTTATTACAGTAAAAGAGTGTTTTAATCTTTTTTTTATATTTCTACCGTACTTTTCAGGATATGGCCAAACTGACATTGTGTTTTGTCGCCATTCTACGAAGATTCAACAAGGCATACCGCATGCGCCCCAACGCTGTATTGATACTTACGCCTGTGATATCTGCTATTTCCTTAAAGGACAAATCCTGATAATAACGCATATAAACCACTTCCTTTTGGGCTGCAGGCAAATGTTTCACCAACAAGCGGACATCAGACAAAACCTGATCCTGTACTATTGAAGTTTCTACGTCAGCTTCTGACAAACTGACATTGTTGAAAACATCAAATTCCATATCTTCACTGGATACATTGTTTTCGCTTTTATTCTGTCGGAAATAATCTATAACAAGATTATGAGCGATTCGAGTAAGCCATGCCTGAAATTTACCATTTTCCGTATAACGCCCCTGCTGTATCGTGACGATCGCTTTCATAAAGGTTTCCTGAAAAATATCTTCCGCTATATCCTCATCATGCAACAAAAACATGATATACGAAAATATTTTCTGCTCACAACGATCCAATAACACATCAAAAGCCGCATTATTACCTTCGGCATAAAGTCTCACCAATATTTCATCAGCTAACTTTTGTAAACTCTCCATAACGATTCAATTTATTAAGTAAGAGTGTTCCGATAGGCAATAGGGTTTTAGTTAATAATTTTGTTTTGCAAATAAAAAGAATATTTAGCAAAAAAACAAATTTTCCGAGTTTTTTTTGCTTTTTTGATTATCTTCAAAATGCCGGACCATAGATCTCTAATTCATCTTCCGCCAATTCAAAACTACATGATTATCAGATAGTCCGTACAAGATTCTCATTAGTGGAAACCGCCAGCAATCCACAAATCCGGAATAACGATTCTGGCATCCGGCACAAAAAAACGGGATGTAAATGATCATCAATAATGCTCATTTACATCCCGCAATCAATCTCCGGATTATTCGGAATTATTACGCCCGGTCACTGATATTTTCTCCCTCAGTAGGTGCCAAGGCTTCGTCGAACTCAGTCACACCTGCCTTAATCAGAATATTATACCAACTGATCAGTTTCTTAATATCTGTAGGATAAACGCGATCACGATCATAATTCGGAAGGATTTCTGCAAAATAAGCAGCCAACTCCTGATTGGAAGCCTTTTTATAATCAAAAGATGAAACCTCACCGTTTTCTTTCTGCTTTACAGAATTCAACACCTTACGAAGAGGTACTTCACCATCTTCTGCATACATGGCAATATCAGCCAAAGAAATAACCTTATCAGCAGCAAATGCCGGCATTCTTTTTTTTGCGTCGTCCAATGTTTCTACAATCAGACTTCTATTTCCACGGGAAACCAGACGATAAAGCCCCGGTTTGCCAGAAATAGCTAAAATAGTTTCTAACATATTCAATTTTTTTACGATTTGTTCTTAATAATTTCGTGCAAAGATAATTGTTCACATGGTTTTCTTCAAAATCTTATGACTAAAAAAACTTAATAGATTCTGAGTTCATGCTATTCCGCCCCAATACGGTTCAGGAAATCATGCAACTGGGACTGCACAGACTGACAACCGTCATTATTCAGAACAAAATCTGCTTTAGCACAACGTTCTTCTTCAGAAATCTGAACATTTATTCTTGCCTGTGCCTGTTCCAACGAACAACTGTCCCGGTCTATAATCCTTTCCAAGCGGACTGACAAAGGCGCTGTAACCGTGATGGCATAATCAACCAAACAGTCAAATCCTGATTCATACAAAATGGCACACTCCATAGCCACACACCTTACAGAGGACCGACGGACCCAATCTTCAAAAGCCTGACGCACGACCGGATGCACAATATGATTAACCGCCTTGGCATGAGCCGGATCGGAAAAAAGGAAACTGGCAACCAACTGTTTATTCAACTTCCCTTCATTGTCATACGCCTGACATCCCAAAAGAGCAATCATGGCATTACGGATCTCCGGACTCTTATTCATCAACTCACGGGCCACCGTATCGGTATAGAATACAGGTATACCCATCTTTTCGAGATACCGCGAAACAAAGGTTTTTCCGCTACCTATTCCACCGGTAATTCCGATCTTTATTATTTTATCATTCATCTGTCAGCTGTTCAATCAGATAATCAACCTCCTGCGGCTCTATTTTTACATTAGAAACACCTACGGGTTTCGACTTCAAACGCAAATGCACTTTGGAGTTTTTATTGTTCATCAATTCTTCATAAGACACGGCAAGAACAAAATCATCAGCAGTAATCTGCTTGAAGCGGCTCATCCCGACCCTGAAACTCACCTTTACTTTTGACGGAAAGGTTCTCAGATCCTTACTTGCCGGAAAGTTCACACCCACTACAGGCACCTCCACTGTCTTTTCCGTATATAAATCTACACCCAAAGACACATCTATCTGGGACGGCACAAACTTTGCACCCCGAACCATACTCAGGCGTTTCACAAATTGAGTATCTGCAGAAAGAGACGAAACATCCACACGCATGGTATAAGCAGTCGTAATGGTATCCAGTATATCCAATGGAGCAAAAACAACAACAGAATCAGGTTTGCAATTTATATCTTTCAAATAATACTCCGGGGAAGTTTCAACCTTACCTACCAACCTGACAGGCACCTTTTTTCTTGCCCCTCTATTGAAATAGTACTCCAACGTATCCGGCTTGATCTGCACTATTTTTGTCGAACTCAAGAATCTGGTCTGTATGGTCTTCAATATTTCCTGAGCGGGAACGATCACACGCCCGGAAGAAATACCCTTATCGTAACTTTTATAATCCAACACAACCGGTTGGACATCTTTCCCGTAGACATAGCGAAGCAATACTGTTCCCTTGTCACGCACCATTATCTTTGCCTCGGTTGGAAGATCAGAAGTAATGACTATGTTCGAAGGTACATTTTCCAATTTCAATGGAAAATGGAGTTCCAGATCAAACGTTTCGTTTAAAGTCTGCAACAGCCAGAAAGAAGCCGAAACCAGGAAAAAAAACAAAAAAATCAAGAGTTCTCTGTTTTTTTGTCCAAACAAAGCTCTCTTGACTTTAATAAAATATCTTTTATACTTGAGCGTATCCATTATTATTTACCAGTACCTTCCACAGGTGCACCGGCATAAACAGAATTCTTAGATATCTTGATTTTCACTCCTGAAGCTATTTCCACCATCAATGTATTGTCGGCATCATTAACTTCCTTTACCTTACCGTAGATTCCTCCTGCGGTAACGATATCCTGTCCGGGAGTAATGCTGTTACGGAAGTTCTGGATTTCCTTCTGCTTTTTGTTCTGAGGGCGTATCATAAAGAAATACATGATCGCAAAAATGGCAATCATCATAAAGATCATAGACATGCCACTACCCTGCTGCTGCAATAATACTGTCAGTACATTCATTTTTCAATCGGTTTTATTTATTAATTACTTTTTGATTATCTTCTTCTCCGCAATAAGTTTCTTTGAAATAGAGTCCAACAAGCCATTGACATACGATCCGCTTCTTGGCGTACTGTACATCTTGGCAATATCAACATACTCATTAAGTGACACGCTAAGAGGAATATTGGGGAAGGTCTGGATTTCGGCCAATGCGATCTGCATTATCACCAGATCCATCAGAGCAATACGGTTAAACTCCCAATTCTTGGTATTGTCACTAATCAGCTTGCGATAATAATCAGCATTCAACAAGGTGTTGCGGAACAGACGATGCGCGAACTCGCGGTCCTCTTCATCCTTAAATTCCGGCAACAACTTCTGATCCGCTCCTTTAGACTCATCAAAACGCTTGATGGTTTTCAGAACGAATGTATCAACAATATATTTATCGTCATTCCAATAAAGACTCATGTCCTCCAACAGACTTTCCAGACGCTCGTTATTGCAAATGATGTTTTTATATATTTTCCGCCATAATTCGCGATCCTGTGAATAAGAGAATGTAGGATCTGCCATATATTCCTTATAATAATCCGTTTCAATGATTTGATTATACAAAGAACGCACGACTTCCTCTTCATTGCTCCAGTTCCGTTTTTGACTCTCCTGGAATTCGAGCAATTGTTTATTGACTTCCAGCTGCGTGATAAAGCGGTTTTCAATAAACTTGGTATTGGGCTGCTCACCTTCATGAATACGGTTATAACGGTTTTGCGCCGTTTCGACGCTACGTATGGCAATACGATTAATATCAACCATTAACAACAACAAATAATTGTATAGATCATATGCCTTCGCCAGACTAAAAAAAAGTTCTTTCTCAGCCGTATCGATATTCTTACCCCCGTTCTGGTAATAAGCATACGTAATCTGAACAATTTTCAAACGAATGATTTCTCTGTTAATCATGACTAGTAAAGAAGTATAATAAGTATGCAAAATTAAATATTTTATATCGAAAAAATGCATATTTTCCTCTTTTTTTTTGGAAGTTTTAAAAAATATCAGCAATTTTGAGGCGTATTTCTTATTTTATAATGGTATGAACGAGCAAAAGAAAAATATTGAGGCAGATAAAGAGATCGTTTTCTCAAAGACCATCAAGGCCGGAAAACGTATCTATTATGTAGATGTGAAGAAGAATCGCAAAGACGAAATGTTTCTGGCTATCACAGAAAGCAAAAAAGTGGTGTCAGGCGACCAGGACTCTCCAAGCATTAATTTCGAGAAACACAAGATATTCCTCTATCAGGAAGACTTCGAAAACTTCATGAATGGCATGCAGGATGCCATCAACTTTATCCGTGAAGGCAATTCACAGGCTTTGAAGGAAGAAAATGAATCCGGTTCAATCAAGCTGGACATTGATTTCTAAAAAATAGGCGGACAAAAAATTGTTTTTAAAAGAAAAAAAGAGTATCTTTGCAGCCGCTTTTCGCATCATCACGTTTTGTGATGCTACGCATCGTGTGATGGAGAATTAAGCAAAACACTTAATTTAGAGTAACACAAATTTTAATTAAAATGAAAGAAATCAGTATCAAAGGTACAGCAAGAACTGCAACCGGAAAAAAGGCAAGTCGTGAAATCCGCAAATCAAACGGTGTTCCATGTAATCTTTATGGTGAAGCAAAAGACGAAAAAGGTCTTCCAGTAGCTCTGTCATTTACAACTACTAACGACGAATTGCGTAACCTCATCTATTCACCGGACATCTACAGCGTAAATCTGAACATCGACGGCAAGGAGTGCAAGGCTGTTTTGAAGGAAATCCAGTTCCACCCTGTAAAAGATAACGTTCTGCATGTTGATTTCTATGAAATCACAGATCAGAAGCCTATCGTTATGGAAGTGCCCATCAAGTTGGTAGGACTTGCAGAAGGTGTTAAAGCCGGTGGTCGTTTGGCAGCTTCTGTACGTAAGTTGAAAGTTAAATCTATCTACACCAACATCCCTGAGCGTTTGGAGATCGACGTTACAAACTTGGGTCTTGGTAAGACTATCAAGGTTGGTGAGCTTCACTTCGAAGGTCTGGAATTGATCACCAGCAAGGAAGTTGTTGTATGCCAGGTTAAGATGACTCGTGGTGCTAGAGCTGCAGCTGCAGATAAGTAATCAGATTATCCACGTAGAATATGAAATATTTAATTGTCGGATTGGGCAACATCGGAAAAGAGTACGACGGAACCCGCCACAATATAGGATTCAGAGTATTGGACGCCCTTGCCAAGGCGTCCAATCTCGTTTTTGAGGATAAACGATACGGTGCAATAACCACCTTATCCGTAAAAGGCCAGCAACTTGTTCTACTGAAACCATCCACCTACATGAATTTGAGCGGAAACGCCGTAAGATACTGGATGAATCAGGAAAACATCCCATTGGAGCGTCTGCTTATAGTTGTTGATGACCTTTCACTCCCATTCGGAACCTTACGAATGAAGCCTAACGGTAGTGATGGCGGACATAACGGTCTGAAACATATTGCTGCCGTTTTAGGAACACAGGCTTACGCCCGTCTGAGATTCGGAATCGGAAACGATTTTCCGCGCGGAGGCCAGGTTGATTATGTGTTGGGGCAATTCACAGAAGAGAATCTGCAAACAATGGAGGAACGTCTGACCGTAGCTGACGAAATGATTAAAAGCTTTTGTCTTTCAGGAATCCAGTTTACGATGAATCACTTCAACAAAAAATAAAACGTAATGGAAGAAGCCAGAATAGACAAATGGTTGTGGGCAGCCCGCATCTATAAAACCAGATCGATGGCTGCAGCAGCCTGCAAAAAAGGGCAAATCTCACTCAATGGTGCACAGCTTAAACCATCACGTACAGTCAGAGTCGGCGACATCATCAATGTCAAGAAGCCCCCTATCACCTACTCTTTCAAAATCAAACAAACCATTGAAAAACGGGTTGGAGCCAAACTGATACCAGAGATTCTGGAAAACGTGACACCTCCTGAACAATATGAACTGCTTGAAATGAACAGAATCAGCGGATTCATTGACAGAGCCCGGGGAACAGGACGTCCCACAAAGAAGGAACGCAGAAGCCTGGACTCATTCACAAATACTCCTGAATATCTGGATGATCTGTTTTTTGATTTTGACATGGACGACGAGGATGACTCCGAGTCATAAACCATATTAAGGCGTAGTGTATCAACGGGTCATCAGTTCCCGCAAGGCACTACGCTCTCCTACCACCCATAATACATCCTCCTTACAGAAAACCCGTTCCACATCCGGTTTTTCCAGAATACCATCAGCATTCTCATAACCAACTATCATACAATGGTAACGGTTTCGTATTCCGCTGTCCTTTAATTTTTCTCCGATAAATTCCGATCCTTCTTCAATCACAAACTGCCTGAGGATCATTTCCTGATCTATTTGCGTATTATGTGCATCCTCTTGTACACGTGTCTGCTGCAATGCACATGAAAACGCGTCAATCTGGCTGTCTGTGCCTATAACCTGTATCTTATCACCTGGGAAAAGCTGATCATCTCCACGAGGAATATTGATATGCCGTGTTCCACGGATAATAGAAGCAATATTAATGTTATAATAATGCCCCAGATTCAAATCATTCAACATCTTGCCACACCATTCCGAATCAACCGGTATTTCCAGATCTGCCAGGTGAAGATCACGTGTCAACAAACCGTCCGCATAACTGGGTTTCATCCTGCCTTCCTGCTGAGCCTTGATTTCTCTGCTCCTCAAGTTATTCATAAAATTCTTTTCCAGGTGGATGGCATTCATTTTCAATCGCCTTGAAAACAAAATGGCTATGACAAACAGCATGGCAAACAACAAAAGCAGTGCATCTGCAAAAGGAACCAGAAATCTGATTATATAAAACACAAAAGCACAAACCACTGTTCCCCTAACTATCAAGGTAAAAATCAGAGGTAACCGGTTAGCCCTGTTCTCGTTCCACAACAGTCTGAAGACTTTGGAACGCTGTCCACGTGCCATTATACTCCTCAAGAAAGGAGACAGACAAACCAAAGTAACGATTCCGCACAATGCATTAGCCCACCAATGAGGAACTATTTCACGCAAAAAAGGAAGCAGAAAACGGAATGACAAGGTAATCAATGTAATACATAATATGGAAAACACAACAATCTGACGCACCATTGTCATGATCAGCTCTCTCCAATGTCCGGGATGCCCAACCGTAAATCCACCCGATGTCATTCTTTCCAGAAAAGCGATCCAGGTATGGGGTACGACCCTGCAAACCCCGTTATATGCCGGTTCTGCCAACTTCAACATATAGGGTGTAGTGAAGGTCGTAATAACGGAAACTGCCACTACAACAGGATAAAGGAAATCACTCGTTACATTTAACGTCATACCCAGCGAAGCTATAATAAAGGCAAACTCACCTATCTGAGACATACTGAATCCGCACTTCATGGCTTCCTTCAAGGACTGTCCCGCCAAGACAAAACCCAATGTACCAAACACGGCCTGCCCTATAAGAATAGTAAAAGTTATGGCTATAATCGGGCCGGCATATTCGATAAGGACCTGAGGGTCTACCAGCATGCCGACCGATACAAAGAAAATCGCACCGAACAGATCCTTAATCGGCGAAACCAATCTCTCGATATGTTCCGCTTCAACGGTTTCTGCCAATATGGAACCAACCACAAACGACCCAAATGCCGCACTAAATCCTGAATATACAGCCACCACAGCCATTCCGAAACATAATGCCAAAGACAAAATCAGCAATGTTTCTTCATTCAACAGATTTTTAAAACTACGCAAAAGGTTGGGTAGAAAATACAGTCCGACCACAAACCATAACACCAGGAAGAACAGCAAATGCAGAATCGCAAAAATCATCTCACGGCCTTCGATGTTATTGCTGACTGCCAATGTAGACAAAAGAACCATCAATACAATGGCCAGGATGTCCTCAAGTATCAACACACTGAGAACCAGTCCGGCAAATTTCTTCTGCAACAAGCCCAGATCCTGAAAAGCCTTGTAAATGATCGTTGTTGAAGACATGGCCAGCATACCCCCCAGATAGATACAATTCATCTTTCCCCACCCAAAGAGATGCCCCACTGCGCTCCCCAGGAATATCATACAGAAAATGATGGTCAGGGCAGCAATTACCGGCGCACCTCCCATTTTAACAATCTTCTTGAAACTGAATTCCAATCCGAGCGTAAACAGAAGCACGATAACTCCGATTTGTGCCCAAACCTCAATACTGTGCACATCCTGTACAGAAGGAGTATACTCAAAATGCGGTCCGGCGATAAAACCAGCCACTATGTAACCCAAGACGAGCGGCTGTTTCAAACGCTTGAAAAGAAGGGATACAAAACCGGCCACGACCAATATCATGGCCAGATCCTGTATCAGCGTGGGGATATGCTGTTCCATAATTCAACTATTTTTTCGCTGTAATTTCAGCTATCTTCACAATGGTCATCATGGCCTTTTCCATACTCTGCACAGGAACAAATTCATGACGGCCATGAAAATTCAGTCCTCCTGCAAAGATATTCGGGCAAGGTAATCCCATAAATGACAACTGGGCACCATCCGTACCTCCTCTAATTGCTTTGACCTTGCAAACGACTCCAGCTTCTTTCATGGCTTCCGATGCGATATCAATAATTTCCATCTTCGGCTCAATCTTTTCGCGCATGTTATAATACTGATCCTGGATGTCGATCACCACCGTATTCTCACCATACTTTTCATTCAATCCGGCAGCCAGATCCATCATCAGTTTTTTCCGTTCTTCAAACTTAGTCCGGTCATGATCACGAATGATATAAGAAAGTTCCGCTTTCTCCACTGCGCCCTTCATTCCCGTCAAATGGAAAAAGCCTTCATAATTATCCGTTGTCTGGGGCGTCTGATCGGCCGGCAATAACCCGGCATACTCCACCGCGATCAATGCCGCATTGCGCATTTTATCCTTGGCATACCCCGGATGCACACTCAGACCTTCCACACTTACCTTGGCCGATGCCGCATTAAAGTTCTCAAACTCCAGCTCTCCGATTTCTCCTCCATCCATCGTATAGGCCCATTCACATCCGAATTTTTCCACATCAAACAGATGCGCACCCTTACCGATCTCTTCGTCAGGATTAAATCCGATCCTGATCTTGCCATGCTCAATCTCGGGATGTTCTTTCAAATAGACCATCGCCTGTACAATTTCCGCAATTCCGGCCTTATCATCCGCACCCAGAAGAGTATGACCGTCCGTTACGACCAGATCTTCACCTATATGATCGTTTAATTCAGGAAAACAGTCTGGAGAAGTCACAATACCATCTTCGGCAGACAATACGATGTCACCTCCAGCATATTTTTCCACTACACGTGGAGACACATTGCAGCCGGAACAATCAGGAGACGTATCCATGTGGGCAATGAATCCGATCGTCGGCACCTGGCGTTCCACATTGGCAGGCAATGTGGCAAACAGATAACCGTTCTCATCCAAAACGACTTCCGACAAGCCCAGACTTTCCAATTCCGATTTCAAATAACGGGCAAAAACCATTTGCTTGTCTGTACTCGGACATGCCGTACTTTCTTCAGACGACTGCGTATCAAATTTAACATAATTCAAAAACCGTTCCAGTAAATCCATAACTTTGCTTTTTAAAATTGATATGTAAAATTAAATATTTAGTTCGATTCCTACAATTTATTATGGTACTTTAATCTTTTCAGATCCGCATTCCAACATCATATTAAATAAATTTTATTTTTCTCATAATTATATTTATATTTGTGCTCGCTAACACATTTCTAATTATCTAATTTTGATGAAAAAATAATTAAAACCTAATCATCATGAAAACAGCTCTTACTAAACTGGTTGGAATATGCTGTGCCTTCAACCTGTGTAGCACCCTACATGGGCAAGACGATGTCACCAAGGATTATCTTCAAAACCATTCATTCGAAGAGGATGCAGACTTATGTACTCCTGAATCTGACAAAATCGTCAAAGAAAGCAGCGATGGCTTACGTGGTTGGAACATCTCACCGTCCGGCTGGAACATCACCCCTCCCGCTGAAGGCAGATCTCTGCTTATCAACAAAAACTGTTTTACAGACAATGGCTTTGGACAAACACCAATCATAGACGGAGATTTTGCTTACTACCAAAGATTCGGATGGGGAAGCGCCTCATCTGCCCTACAACAGGAAACATCTCAGAAACTGCCTGCAGGTGAATACGAACTGACATTTGTCCATAAGGCATTTGCAGCCAATAATGCCGCGTCCATGGCTTCAGTCAATATCTACGACGAAACCGATCAGACCTTGGGAACTGCATCCTTCAGTTGCATACCCGGCAGCACCAACATCATGACAAACAGCGAATGGACAGAAAACAGTATAAAATTCATACTCAAATCTGATTCTAAAATTACCATTACCTCACAAATGATCTGGGGAAACGGCGGAAGCCAGATTGCTTACGACAACTTCAGACTGTACAAACTGCCCGAAGGTTCATACGATCCGGATGCACCTGTCATTGAAGGAGATACGGAAGACAAGGTTTCTTCACCTACCGAAGGAGTGATCACACACGAATTCGTCAGTGAAGAAGACATGCAAGCCGATTTACTGCAAATGCTGGCCAAATCCATGCAATATGCCAAAAACATCTGGTATGACTGCCAGGCTCCGAACAGCAAGAATGAAGCCTGCGGATATTTCAAAGCCAACAGCGCAGGACAAAACAATGAAGACGGCGTACGTACCAATGCTGACTTTTCCATGATTTGTGCTTTCGTCTATAAGTACGGACAAGGAAAAGTGACGCTACCGGAAGGCATAACATGGGATAAAGTAAAAGACATGGCGGTCAAGTCACTTGTTTTCGGTTATTCCACCCACAAAGCCAACAAATTCAAGATTACGTCCAACAATGCCTATTGGGGATCTGTAAGCAACGCGGATCATGTATGGGAAAGCTCTTTATGGGCCACCTCGCTGGCCTTTGCCTCCCATTTCCTGGCAGACGAATTATCAGAAGCACAAAAGGAATATATTTACAACATGATCAAGGCTGAATGCAATTACGAACTTCAGCGCAGCATCCCGACCGGCTACAACGGAGACACCAAGGCCGAGGAAAACGGTTGGGAAACCAATATTCTATCCTGTGCATTAGGACTTTATCCCAATGATGCACTTGCACCGCAATGGTTCAACAAATTGCGTGAATTTGCCATCAACTGCTATTCACAAACAGATGACGCAAACGACAATACCATTATTGATCCTGAATATGACCAGAAGACAGTGAAGGACTTATATAAAGGACAAAACCTTTATGACGACTTTACCCTGCAGAACCATAACTACTTCCATACTTCATATCAAAATGTAGTCATACAGGAATTGGGCGAATCCTATCTGGCCCTCAAGCTGTTCCAGGGAGAGAATCCCAAATGGCAGACCAATGCTCTCATGCACAACAACCAGGAAGTCATGGACAATGTACTCTGTCAGCTTGCGCTTGCCGACGGCGAATTGGCCATGCCTAACGGCAACGACTGGAGCATGTTCCTGTACGATCAGATCACGAGCTACTCTACCATGGCCTGCTTCCTGAAAGATCCGAACGCATTGCTTCTGGAAAATCTGGCCTATAAAAACATCAAAGCCAGACAAAGCACCACAACAGACGGCAGCTGGCTTCTTAACAGCGATATAGGACCACGGCGTATGGGTGTGGAAGGACATCGTGTCATGATGACTTATCTCATGCATGAAATGGCTTCAACCCAACAGCTGGCTCCGGCCGAATGGGCCGACTTCAGCCGGAAATTCGAAGCAGCCAAACTATTTACCAGCCAGAATATCGTTCGTGCCAATACCTCAGAACGGTTCAGTGTGTTCTCCTGGAGTAACGGTCTGAAAAGCTATACCGGATATATCGCAGCCAACAATCCGGACAAGAACAAAATCATCGTACCTTACAAGGCACACAACACGGGTAACATCATAGGCTGGTATAATGTGAACGGCAAAGGCATCAACGCTTCTCCCGTAGTTAACGGCGTATATGATCTGAAAGGAAACAGTTACACCATGAACGGCAAATTGTCAACCAACGACAACAGCCTGGAAAACAATTTTACCATCTATTCTACCGGAGGTAACGCCTTCATCTATATGGATTATGTCACCGGCAAGACCAATGGCACCATCACTGCCGAACAAGGTGGCCTGATGGCAATCAGCGTGGATCCTTTCACAAAAGAACAACGCACCCTGTACCATGCCAAAGGCCGCTTCCAGAGTGACGGCAAACAGTTGACCAAATTCCAGACACCATGGGTCAACATTGACAATCAGGTCGGAATTGTGCATTCAGACAAAAAGAATCAAATGGCATTCGGCGACCGTGAACTCAACAGTTCCATTTATCTGGCCAAAATTTATCCGTCATACGATAACAATATGAGAACATTCAGCAATGACGAGATAATAGACCGCAGACACATCATTTATTACAGTCAGGTCAATGCCGAAACAACAGCAGCCCTTTCTGCACAAGTGCAGTCACTCACAGATATCGTACCTGAAGGATGGAACGGTGTCATTGTGGCCGACCCGGACAGCACACGCTACTTACTTCTCAGCAACTACATGGGAGACTTGAACTGCAAGCTGACCGACATCACCTTACCGTATGGTGCTCCTGTCTTTACAGCCGTAACGGCCATCAATGACAACAAGGCAACAGCTACATTCAGATGTGATGCCAACCACAGTGTAGCCAACACCTTGCGCGTTTTCGTGGAAGGCACCGGCATACAAGCCTGGCAGGCAGAAAATGACTCATGTGCCGCTTATCTGGATAATCCGGGTGACAAAGAAACCAAAGTTAACGTAACAATACTGAACAATAACAAGGTTTCATCAGCACAGATCACCCTCAAGGCCAATTCAAGAATTCAGGTCTATATCAAAGATGGAGATATCGTTTATGATGAAATCAATGTCGGTGAAGGCGAAAGTGCCTTCACCGACGTTACCGACCAATATCTGAAAAACCCTAGTTTTGAAGAAGATCTGACCTATAGCCAGATTGGTTCCGTCACACTCGGTAACGTAACTTATAACCCCTGTTACACCAATAACGTTCCTGCTGTTGACAAGAGATGGGCGCAAATATTACCGATAGAAGGCTGGCAGAATGAAAACCTGCTCACTAACGAAAACGGTTCGAATTTCTGTCTGCTCTATTCCATGCCTTACAGTTCCACAATGTATTGCGTATCTCCTTCCAACATCGGAAATTCAGCCAGCATAATGCCCGCCCCCGCCATCGACGAAACATGCGGCAAACGGTGCCTCAGCATAATGAACTCATGGGACTCCGGTCTTAACCGCATCACCCAGACCCTGCAACTGCCTGAAGGAGAATACAAATTACAGTTCCTCATGCAATATGTATGTGCTAACGAGACACGTCACGCAAATCAGAACACGATCTCTACAACAGGCGGCAACACCAATTACTCCTATTGCGGTATCAGCTACAACGATACCAAAGACTATTACTACCCCCGACTGGCCAATAATTGGGAATATATAGAATGCCCGTTCACTCTCAATGAGGCAACAGACGTTGAACTCAGCATGGGACTGGAAACTACGGCTTCAACCGGAGCTGCAAACAACACCCGGCTATACATTGACAATATCCGTTTATTCCGCAAAGGAAACAATCCCGACCATATCAGCGAAACGGCAACAAACAGTCAGTATGTCAATGTTTACAATATTCAAGGCATGGAAATCCGTCACAATGTCCCTGCCAGCCAAGCTACAAAAGGACTGCGAAAAGGGCTTTACATCATTGACGGCCAAAAGATCCTTCTTGACAAATGACAAAAAAAGCCTGTTCCACATAATGTCATCATATTATAATTTGAAAGAAATGAAGCTGACATACATTTAGTGTATCTTTGTAAAATTCAAAAATAATAGTTTATGCAACAAAGAACACACTATCGCACAATTGTATTGTCAGACATTCATTTAGGTACAACCCATTCCAAAACAGATGAAGTCTGTCACTTTCTCAGCAACGTAGACTGTGACAGACTCATTCTCAACGGCGACATTATTGACGGATGGCATCTGAAAAAAAGCGGCACAAAAAGATGGCAAGCCAAACATACCCGTTTCTTTAAGATTCTCATGAAGATGATGGAAAACAACAATACGGAACTGATATACGTCAAAGGCAATCACGATGATTTTCTGGAGGCCCTGACACCGCTTACATTTTCCAACATACACATCGTCAGAGACTACGAATTCGTCAGCCACAACAAACGTTACTTCGTCACACACGGCGATCTGTTCGACCGTGTGACAACCCAGATGAAATGGCTTGCCAAATTGGGAGACATGGGCTATACCATCCTGCTGGCACTCAACAGTTTCTATAACAAATACCGCGCAAGGAAAGGAAAACCATACTACTCATTCTCACAGCATGTCAAACAAAAGGTCAAATCCGCAGTAAACTATATCTCTGATTTTGAACATACTTTATCCGAATTCGCACATGCCAGAAAATACGATGGCATTATTTGCGGACACATCCACCATCCAGCCAACACCACTTACAACGGCATCCGTTACCTCAACTCCGGAGATTGGGTAGAAACACTATCCGCACTGACCGAAGATGAAAACGGGAAATGGGATGTCATGTATTATACAGATTTTGTAAGCCAATACCCAGACAATACATCTGCATTACTAAATAAAGCATCATGAAATTCATATTTATCGTACAAGGAGAAGGTCGCGGGCATCTCACTCAAGCCCTGACACTTGAAGACTACCTGCAGCAAGAAGGTCACGAGGTAGTCAAGGTCTTAGTCGGAAAAAGCCAGTCACGCGAACTGCCTGACTTTTTCAAGAGACGCCTCAAGGCACCTATCGAACGGTTTGAAAGTCCGAACTTTCTCCCTACTCCGGCAAATAAACGCAACAATATCACCAAGAGCATCATATACAATATACTGCGAACTCCGACTTACTTAAAGAGTATCAAGCATATCAAAAAGGAAATTGAAAGCTCCGGTGCTGACATTGTTGTTAATTTCTATGAGATGCTGACAGGCGTCACTTATCTGTTACACAAACCTAAAGTTCCGTTCATCTGCATCGGCCATCAGTACCTTTTTCTCCACAAGAAGTTCAAGTTTCCCAAAGTCAACCGCACCCAGCTACTGCTACTGAAATTCTTTACACGCATCACAGCCATAGGAAGTTACAAAATGCTGGCTTTGTCATTCAGACGAATGAATCACGATGAAAAACAGCATCTCTACGTCGTTCCGCCATTGTTGCGAAAAGAGGCACTGGCACAACCGACTTCCAACGGCAATTACATACACGGATACATGGTTAATGCGGGATTCTCCTCACAGGTAAAAGAATGGCATCAGAAAAGGCCGGATATCGACCTGCACTTCTTTTGGGACCAGAAGGGAGAAAAAACCATCCGTCACATTGACCGGACGCTCAGCTTTCATCCACTGGACGACCAGGCTTTTCTTCAGGAAATGGGTGGATGCAAGGCCTACGCCAGCACAGCCGGTTTTGAATCCATTTGTGAGGCTCTCTATATGGGCAAACCCATTCTGATGGTACCCGCACATATCGAACAGGAATGTAATGCTTACGATGCCTATCTGTCTGGTGCAGGCATTATCTCACAAGAATTCCAGTTAGACGAGTTGCTGGATTTCAGCCGGTCGTACCAGCCAAATGCCAAATTTATCTTTTGGTCGAACAGTGCCCCACAACAAATTGTCCGACACCTGGAGTCACCGGTCACCAACAACCATACGCCTATAGAATGGGTCCTGCAATTTCCCGTATCATTAGGCAGCACCGTAAACTTCAATCTGCTATACTCTGACGTGCGTGATCTTACCGTAGGATATTACAGGATACTGCGTCGCAGAATAAGACATTATTTACCCAACATATAAACTAATCAAAATCTATCATACTATGACAATCGAGTAGGAGGAAAACGAAGTATTTTTCTTTCTACTCTCGTTTTCCGTCCTTTCAAACCACCGTACGTACTGTTCAGTTTTCCTATTTTGAATACTATTTGAAATAGTAAGTAACGTGAGTTCAACATAAAATCAAAAGATATCAAATTGCCGTCATTGATAAAGTTCACTTCAATGGCAGGCTTCTTCTCAAAAATGCAGTATGGCGCAATAGCTGATAAAGAATTTGCTATTAAATTGATGAAAGAACGATGTTTGGAGCGTTCTATCTACGCAATGTTCTTCAATTCGTCATTAACCGTTTCAATCAACGCTCTTTTTGAGCAGAACTTTATCAGCTATACTCCTCGATGAATTCTTCATGTTGCTTTCAATCTTTGCAACAAGCTAAATACCACTCAGAAAGTTTCTCAAACATCTTATAAATCAGAATTCTTTGGTTACGACAGACACGTAAAAGGATGAAGTCAACAAAACTGATTCCAGTACAGGTTCATACCAATACTTTCTTGATGAAGATAGTCAAAGAAAACAGTATTTCCTTCTCCATTTTTCTGCCTACTATCTTCATATTTTTCCTCTTGCAACGCAAATTCGTTGCAAAAGTTATCAGCCATACAATAAATCTTTGTAACTTTAGATTCTGGAAACATAGTAGTAATCATTTAAATCTTACAATTCAGCACTATAAATTTAATACATTTATCATTATGTTCCTATTTAATATATTATATTGATTCTTATTGTAAATCAAGCCTTTTATATAAAAATTGAATATGATAAACATAAATCCTATCTTTTGCAATAAAAAGCAATACCTCGATTTACTACTTCTTGCTGATGAACAAGAGTCCATGATTGATCGCTATTTAGAACGCGGGGATATGTTCGTCCTAACTGATAACAATGAAGTTAAAGCTTCATGCGTTATAACCGAGGAGGACAAAGGTATCTACGAAATCAAAAGTATTGCAGTCTATCCACAGTTCCAGCGTCAGGGGTATGGAAAGAAATTGATACTCTTTCTTCTGGAGCATTATAAAGATCGATGTCATACTATGCTTGTCGGAACAGGAGACTCTTCTATAACCATATCTTTCTACAAGAATTGCGGATTTATATATTCACACAGGATACCCAATTTTTTCACTGATAATTATGATCATCCGATATTTGAAGAAGGTAAGCAATTAAAAGATATGATTTACTTAAAAATTAGTAAAAATAGATAGTTGTATTCCTATGGGATTTACTACTTTTGTGAAAATGTGGCCTTAGTATGAAAAAATTATGATACAACCTCAAAACATATATAGCCGAACCTAACAAGAGCTATGTTTATATTGCTAAAACTATAAAGGTATATTCGTTAATTTTCATCATGTGCTTCCTTTAAAGACAGAAAGTCTTGACACAACTAATTAACATAAATTCGATATAGGATCAAATATAATCTACTAGGAAATAGCAATATAGCGATAAAATATTAAATTTATAGTGACCAATTATAGCATTTAAACGATTATCACTATGTTTTCAGAATCTAAAGTAACAGAGATTTATTGTATAACCGATGACTTTTACTAGGAATTTGCGTTCAACAGGAAAATATATGATAGAAGATAAAAAACAGAAACATAGCAATATCCGCCATTGAAGTGAACTTTATCAATAACGGCAACTTAATATCTTTTGATTTTATGTCGAACTCACGTTCATGTATAAACTGAAAGAATAAACAAAAATCATTAACGTAAAAGTAAAAGACCAACTTGTAATTATCTCGACCTACTAAATGGCCTCTCTATTTGATTGGAATAAAAAATTATAAGAAAACAACACGCAATCTTTGCGTGTTAACAGAATAAAACAATCTATTTCTTTTATTTCAACATAACGCCCAAGCATAATACATGGTATAATAGATCTTGTCACATTTTCATCTCATATTACATATCCACATTTTTTCCTGATTTTCTCCTTCACCCCTTCACTTCCCTTTATCCATGCGGGTTTCAAGGTGAAGGGCACCCTTCACCAATCCTTCACCGGATGGTTAATTGGCCAAAATTTGCTTTTTGTCCATAATGAACGGCCAAGTCCATAAATTCTTAAATCATGACATTTTTAAAAAAGTAAGGCTTACTTTAAAAAAAGTAAAGCTTACTTTTTCAAGAGTAAGCCGAGTTTTCCGGAAGATCTCCCAGGAAAAATCCATCGGTTTCCGGAGCAATTCTCACATTAAAAAGTTGATCACAGAAGGGCCGTAGAGCTATTTGCAGAGCGACTGAAGGACTCGTATACAGACCCTTTTCGAGTCCGGACACATGCCGTAAAGGTCTCAGAAGGTCTGAAAATGCGTGAGGGAGGATGTGAAACAAGTGAAACCGGACATTTCACCATATAGCAAATTCAGTATCAGGTTATTAACATATCCGGTGAAGGAGTGAAAGTAAAGTCGGAAAAAACCAACTTTAGGGTATTTCCTGGGCAAAAACTACCCCGTTTTACTCAATGGACTTCATCACTTTCCATAAAAGACAACGCGACGGAACAGTTTTTAAACCATTCCGTCGCGCTACATTATGAGTAAATTAAAAATTTCCCGCTAAACTTATGTATTCACACTCTGTTTATTACTGAGCAGGCTGCTGAGCCGGTGCCGCACTCTGCTGTGCAGCCGGTGCGCTCTGTTGTGCAGGTGCTGCAGCACCTTCCTGTGCAGGAGCATTCTGCTGCTGTCCGGCAGCTCCGAAGCCCGGCAAGTTATTGGCATTGGTAGCTTTCTGTTCCATAGCCGGCTGCAGAACTACAGATTCGCTTCCGCTTACGCTCGGAACAAAATACACAGACATGATACTCAACACTACGATAGCAACTGCAAGTCCCCAAGTCAGTTTTTCAATCACATCAGTCGTTTTTCTCACACCCATGATCTGATTGGATGCCGAGAAGCTAGAGGCCAAACCGCCACCTTTTGATTCCTGAATGAGAACAACCAAACACATCAGGACAGCTGCAATAAGAATTAAAACAATTAATAAAGTGTACATTTTAAGAATTTTTATTTTTATTATTTATTATCAATTTCTCTAAAAAACGTATTTGGTCTGCAAAGTAACGATTTTTTTTTGGATATTTCAAACTTAATTTGCGGATAATTTCCATTGCTTTAATATATCTGCCCTGTTTGATGTATATTTTGGCTAATGTTTCAGTAAAATAGTCCTCATTTTCTTCTGTTGCTCCATTATCCTGCTCTACAGAAGCGGGCGGGGTAAATTCCTCATCTGATGTCTTGGCCAGCACGATACGGCGGTCACCATGCCCGATAAAATCGTCGATCAGATCCTGATGCTGCATTCGGGGAGCCACGATATCCTGCATGTCGCCCGTCTGCATAAGGTAGGCCATATAGTCCGTTGAAATGTCCACCGGTTTCTGTCGTCTCCCCTTTTCCTTTTCTTCCGGCAGTTTTGACAGGAAGTTATCGATCAGCGAATTGGTCCTGTCTTCATCTGCTGTCTCAATGGAAGCCGTTTCATATCTGCTTCCCAGTTCAAAACGGTAATTATGCCCCTCTATGAACAAGAACAAAGCGGCCCTGTCTGGCAAAAACAATGATGCCCGACGCAATTCCTTGTCGAAGGAAGCATCATGAAGCTGATAAAGATTACGCAAATAAAGAAGTCTGGCCGGCTGGAAATAAGGATACTTCTCGACCAATTGACGCAATTCATCCAAAGAATCCCTTCCCAACTTTTCGGGTGCCTTTATATATTCAGCCAAATGTATCTCCATGATTTACCAATTCGCCACTGTCGCATTAAATATCTGATCAACAATATCCTTCACCATTTGGGTTACCAGTTCTTCCTGTACGCTCGTCAACTGCTGTGAAGAGTCATATTGAGTGGTTGCACTGAATGTCCGCTCAAAATCCTCATTATGGTTGGCATTATTGACAAAACGGACGTTGACCGTCATCTTCAACTGAGTCTGTGAAGAATAACCGTCTGACGATATACCCTTGTTAAACTGGCTGTATTCGGTTATCTCACCGGACAACTGTAAATCACCATTCCTGGTCACCTGCTGCAACTTGGTCTGACGTGCATACACATCAGTAAGCTGGTTGTTGAATATGGACTGCATCGGTGCCCACACATAAGAGGATCTTATAGGGAACTGCGCAATCTGTATGGTTTTGGTTTTGGTATAATCTATGGAAGCTCCGTTAAACTTGTAAGTCACCGTACATGAAAACAGAAAAACCATCAAGGACAATCCTATCACGTATTTTTCTATCCTATTCATTTTCTTTATCCAAGCCATATTCTTTTATTTTTCGATAGAGTGTTCTTTCTGAAATATTCAAATCTCTTGCCGCATTTTTACGTCTGCCATGATTCTTTTCCAAAGCCTTGATGATCATCTGCCGTTCCCAGTCGTCCAGTGACAATGACTCCTCGACATATTCTTCGGGAGTCTGGAAATCCTCTTCTGGCTTTGACGGTGTCACATGCGTATTGAAGGAACCCCTTGAATAGTAGGCCACCGGTGATGCTTCAGACGATACGGAAGTGACTGCCGGAACTCCTTTTGTGGCAGGAGGCATATTTTCTCTCTGCCCATGTACCAGTTTCTTGAGTTCTGTCACATCGTTACGCAGATCAAACAAAATCTTATACAGGAACTCGCGTTCATTCTCAAAACTATGACTTTCCTTATTCTGCTGCTTCAACGGAACGATATCATACGACACCGGATTATCCGGTACATACTCTACCAGAATATCTCTGGAGATCAAGCGTTCGGGAGACAATATGGAAATCTGCTCCGTCACGTTTTTCAGCTGTCTGATATTTCCGGGCCAAGGATAATTCTTCAAGACGGTCTGGGCTTCCTTGGTAAGTTCAACGGCCTCCGGCATATTGTATTTTTCGGCCGTATCCATAGCAAACTTCTTGAAAAGGAGCAATACATCATCACCGCGTTCCCGCAATGCGGGCATTTTGATGGGAATGGTATTCAAACGATAGAACAGATCTTCACGGAATTTTCCGGATTTGATGGCTTCTCCCATATTGACATTGGTTGCAGCGACTATTCGTACATCCGTTTTCCGGATTTCACTCGATCCCACACGAATATACTCTCCCGTTTCCAGGACACGCAGCAAACGTGCCTGTGTTGCCAACGGCAACTCTCCCACTTCATCAAGAAACAAGGTTCCGCCATTAGCAGCCCCGAAATAGCCTTCCCGCTCACCGATGGCTCCTGTAAAAGCGCCTTTTTCATGTCCGAACAACTCAGAATCAATGGTACCTTCAGGAATAGAGCCACAGTTGACCGCAAAGTATTTCTTACTCTTACGCAAGCTGTGATCATGGATTATCCGCGGGATAATCTCCTTTCCGACTCCACTTTCGCCCGTAATCAACACCGACAGATCTGTCCGTGCCACCTGTATGGCGATATCCAACGCCCGGTTCAATCCTTCGGAATTGCCGACTATGCCGTATCTTTTCTTTAAAGTCTGCAGTTCTGGTATATTCATATATTCACCCTCCTCATGGACAAAAATACATAAAAATATGCTCGTTCACAATTTGTTTTTGTTTATTTGTGATTATTTCCGAACTTTATCAGGATTAATCCCACTGCAATCCAGAACAACTCACGCACCCTGGTTATAAGTCCTGTGTAAACGCCATAGGCTCCCGAAAGAGACAAACCGCCTACAGCCAACGCGAAACCGCCTTCCCTTGCTCCCATGCTCATGGGTACGAAAAAGAACAGATTGGAGAACAATGACGTAAAGGCCTGGATCAGGACACAATCCCAGAACGACACATGGTCTGTCAATATCAACAGAATAAACTGTACTTCCAGACACCCGATCAAACGAGCGAAAAACTCCAATGACAATGACTTGTAAAAGGTAGACTTGCGTTGGGCATGAAGTGCCGCTATCTGTGCGTCGACTTTCTCTATTGATGCAGCCTTGTCCGTTATCAAACGGCCGATTTTCCGTTTCAGAAAAGGAATCCTGGCCAACAGCCGAAGCGTCTTCATTGCCAGCCCGTTCTTATATCCCTTCAAGAAAAAGAAAATACCCAAGGCACAGAACATCGCACACACTACAATAAAAGACAGCATGGCGCTCGACATGGTCTGCCCATACATGAGCAAATAAAGCAATATGGAAAAACTCCAGAAACAGAAATGCGAAAAAATATGCATCATGGCATACAATATCACACTCGATGTGGCTTTGGATGCGCCGACATAAGGCGTCAGCTCCATTATCCGGTAAGGCTCTCCGCCCAAAAGTCCGACAGGGGTCACATAATTCAAGGCATATCCGCTGATCGTATATTTATAAATACAGCGGAACGGTACTTTTGATACCGTCCCATCATTTATTATTACCGACCATGACCATGCATTCAACCAATAAATCAGAATCCATAAGCCAAGCACGGCCGGAAACCAATATCCGGCCTTCTGTATATTCATCCACAAATCCGGATAGGATATGTCCGACGTGCACAACATCAGCACGATAGCCGCCAGACCTATCCCTAAAAAGATATTTCGATAAACAGCCTTCATTACAACATCTGTTCCAAATTATCCGTCCTGCGTGATCTGGTTTCATCTTCACGATGATCCACCATCTGTTTACGCAACGGATTGATACCTGCTTCTTCCTCTCTTTTACGATTTCTGAAAATATCTATGGCAGCATAAACTGCGGAACGCATTGATGACTCATCCGCCTTGCCCTGACCGGCAATGTCATAAGCTGTCCCATGATCAGGCGATGTACGCACCACCGGAAGACCGGCCGTAAAATTAACACCGTCGGACATGGCTATGGTCTTGAAAGGAGACAGACCCTGATCATGATACATGGCCAGAACACCGTCATAATATTCATACGAACCTGCTCCAAAAAATCCATCGGCAGCAAAAGGTCCGAAACAGGACACGCCTTCTTCTACCAATTCCTTTATTGCCGGAATGATCACATTCTGTTCCTCATCACCCAACAAACCGTTATCTCCGGCATGAGGATTAAGCGCCAGGACTGCTATACGCGGTTTCTGAATAGCAAAATCGGTTTTCAGAGAACGCTCAAAAATATGAACCTTACGCATTATGGCCTCTTTGGTTATGGCATCGGGCACTTCCCGCAACGGCAAATGGGTTGTTACCAAAGCCACCTTTAAACGTTCGTTCATCAAAATCATCAATGCTTCGTTTCCGTCACCCAGCTTTTCTTCTATATATTCGGTATGTCCGGGGAAATGGAAGTTTTCACACTGTATGGTCGACTTATTGATCGGCGCCGTCACCAATACATCGATCAGGCCGTTACGATAGTCTTCCATGGCCTTTTCCAGGGCGGCCAAAGCCGCCTGTCCGCTATCCTGGGCCGCTTTTCCGAATTCGATCTTCACGTCACCGGAAATACAATCCACCAGATTCAACTTGCCGTCCGCAATCTGATCCGCACTGTCCACGGTCAGGAAATTCACAGACAGATCCATTGCCTTACGATGGTATGTGGCAACTTTGGGAGACCCATAAATCACGGGAGTACACAACTCAAGCATCATGGGTTCGCTAAACAATTTAAAAATCACTTCATATCCTACTCCATTGATGTCACCATGCGTAATGCCAACTCGTATTTTTTCTGTTTTCATATCATCTGATTTTATTGTTCTTATTCTTTAGTGGCCACAACCTCCACCTCCGGTATATTAATACTGATCTGACGCGCCTGTTCATCCGGCAGACAGAGGGTATACAAAGCACCTTCTACCCGACGGATCAATCCACGTTTCATTTTTTCAGGCGCAAAGACAAATCCTTCGACTACGACCACACGGTTTGCAGTTGTATCCACACGGGAATGGCTGACAAAAGGTCCACCCATGCCATCGTTTTCCATCTGCCAGAGCCCCCTGATCTCCATGGCATATTGTCCTTTCACGTTGATCGGACGTACTGTCGTGCAAAGAGTATCCGTAGCCATATACATATATGGTTTGGAGCCCGGAATATTGACTTTCATAATCGAATCACGCTTGGCCAGAACATAACGTTTGTTAAACGTTGACGGACCTTCATAAGGATATGAATACATACACATATTCACCATGGAAGTCGCACTGTTTGATGACACCCAGAAAAAGTCCTTCCCCTTCTTGTAACTTTTCATTTCCGAAGGAGCCCACAACTGACAGCCAAAGATCTCCTGAGCCAGTTGCGAAGCGACGGTAGAATGCTTTTTCTCCAGTTCATTGACCAGACGGTTCATTTCTATCTTCACAAAGAAATCTATGATGGTAGCTGAATTCTTTTTCACAAACGCGGCAAATTCCTCTTCACTCGGACTCTGAATCTTCATCACGACCTGAGGACGCGCAAACACATCCCGGGAATATTTATAAGTAGTCTGGGTATACTGTTTCTTATCAATATCCACGATGATAATATTGCGAAAGATATTCAGAATCTGGTTAAAGCGTTTCGGATCCGTCTGCGAAATTCTGAAAGAACGCTCCGGCTGCGGCAATCCCGGGATATCCGTATCCAACACATCAAAAAGTGCACGACCGGCGGGTCGCTGCCACAAACTGTCACCCACTACGACCAAAACTTCGTAAGGACGGCCACTTGCCGATGGCATTGTAAATTTACCCTCACACGCAGAAAGGCAGAGCAAACAAACGCTCCAAAGACTTAATGTTCTAATAAAGTTGTTCATATCCTAATCCAATTATGATTGTTATATTTCTATTCCCTGCTGCTTGGCGGTACTCAACAAACCGCATGCTGCAAAAATATCCTGTCCACGTGAAGCCCTTATCGTTGAGAACAAGCCGTGACGCGTCAGATAGTCTCTGAATTCCAGAACTTTTTCATCGGGTGTCCCGCTGAGATCTATATTGGGAATAGGATGAAAACGTATCAGGTTGATCCGGCATTCCAAGCCTTTAAGAAGTTTCAACAAAGCATCGGCATGAGCCTTGGTGTCGTTTACGCCGTCAAACATGATATATTCAAAGGACAAACGCCGCTGATGTGTAAAATCATAGCGTTTCAGCAACCGGACAATTTCCTGAAGGGGGAAACTTTTTTCTGCCGGCATCAGGTCCGCCCTTTGTTCATGGAAAGGATTATGGAGACTAACGGCCAGATGACATTCACTCTCATTGAGGAAACGTTCCAGTCCCTTACGCAAGCCTACGGTAGAAACCGTAATCCGCTTAGGACTCCAGGCCAAGGCATAATCCGAAGTGAGTATTTCCGTAGCCTTCAGCACATTATCCAGATTGTCGAATGGCTCTCCCTGTCCCATAAAAACCACATTGGTCAATGTATCCCGTTCAGGAAGCGCATAAATCTGGTTCAAGATGTCTGTCACTGACAAATTGCCTGAAAAGCCCTGCTTGCCGGTCATACAGAACTTACAGTTCATCTTACAGCCTACCTGTGATGACACACACAGAGTCGCCCTATCCTTATCAGGAATATATACCGTTTCGATGAAATCACCGGATATGGTCCTGTAAAGATACTTAATAGTGCCGTCAACGGATTTCTGACATTCCATCGGAAGCGTTATTCCTACGGTGTAATGCTCTTTCAGGACTGCCCTGTTTTTAGCGGAAATATTACTCATCCGGTCAATATCGTCGACCTTTTTCGCATAGACCCAGTCTGCAATCTGTCTGGCAGAATAAGCAGGAAGGCCCAGTTCGCCAACAGCTTGCTTCAAATCGGCCAAAGTCATTCCCAGAAGGGGCTTTTTATTTTCTTCTGTCATATTATACCCATATATAATTGCAGACAAAGTTAAGGAAAAAAGAGAAAACTATCACATAATTACACATCTATTCGTATCTTTGCATGTAATATTACAATAAATTAATTCATGAAACTACGCGAACAACCCCTCACCATAGACTGTTTTATCCCTTATCAGACGGAAACACAGTTCACTGAATTGACCCGGACCTTTCTGGCCGACTCATCCATCCGGAATGTTTTCGGCTTATCAACACAAAGCCGGGAAATCACGGTCATAAACGACCGATGCACCATATTACCTGTAAAGGACAGTCTTTTCAGTACCGACGCCATGCAGCAGATTACCGCACACACCGAAGCTGACTTCTGCCTGTTCTACATGAAAGAGCTGCCTGTTGAAATCGGTTTTCAGGCATGCACCCGTCTCATCAATGTGGCAGAAGACACACAAGCCATCATGATCTACACAGACCATTATGCCATAAAGGAGGGAATACGCACAAACAAACCTGTCATCGACTATCAGGCCGGAAGTCTGCGGGATGATTTCGACTTCGGACCACTTGTCCTGATTCCCAGACAGGCTTTAAAATCATATCTTGACGAACCGGTGACCTACTACCAGTATGCCGGTTGGTACGACCTGCGGCTATATCTCAGCAGAAACGGACAGATTTTCCATCTTAACGAATATCTTTATACGGAGATAGAAACGGACCTGCGCAAAAGCGGAGAAAAAAATTTTGATTATGTCAATCCCAGAAACCGCGCTGTCCAGCTTGAAATGGAAAAGGCCTGCACTTCACACCTCAAAGCAATAGGCGCCTATCTGAATCAGGATGAATTCGACGACCTTAAATTTGAAGACTATTCATTTCCACGCGAATTGTCCGTCATCATCCCCGTACGCAATCGGGTCAGAACAATTGAAGATGCGATAAAGAGCGTATTAAGCCAGGAAACAGATTTTGATTTCAACCTGTTCATCATAGATAACCATTCAACAGACGGAACAACTGAACTGATCGACCAATATAAAGATAACCCTCAAGTCATCCATATTTGCCCGGACAGGGAGGATCTGGGTATCGGAGGTTGCTGGAATCTGGCCGTCCATCATCAGGAATGCGGCCGGTTTGTTGTCCAGTTGGATTCGGATGACCTTTACAGTTCTCCTCATACTCTTCAGAAAATAAGAAATACGTTCTATGCGGAAAATGCAGCCATGGTCATAGGTTCCTACCGGATGACCGATTTTGCATTGCAAACTCTCCCACCGGGACTGATCGACCACAAGGAATGGACTCCAGCCAACGGAAGAAACAACGCATTAAGAATCAACGGCTTGGGAGCACCAAGAGCCTTCTTTACACCCATACTGCGCAAATTGCAGATCCCCAATACCAGTTATGGTGAAGACTATGCCTTGGGACTCTGTTTCTCACGTTACTACCGTATAGGCAGAATATATGAAGAACTCTATCTGTGCCGCAGATGGGAAGGCAACTCGGACGCGGCCTTAAGTGTAGACAAGGTCAATGAACATAACTTTTACAAGGATAAATTACGCACGATTGAAATTGCCGCAAGAACCCAACTGGTCAAGACCTGGAACCATCATGCCACAAACGAGGAAATCCAGGAGTTTATCGACCGGCAGTTGAAATCGTGGCCGGCCGCACAGGAAAGCCACCAAAAGCTGCAATCTGTCATCACCAAGGAATTGTGTTCTGACCCATTCGGCTTAAGCGCACAGTTCAATCCTGCACGCATGGTTTCAACCAATGCCAAGATTGATGCGAAAAGTATCCAAAAACGTCCGTGCTTCCTTTGCACCAGAAATCTTCCTGCTGAACAGGAGGCGCTTCAACTCGAAGGACGTTACCAGCTTCTTGTCAATCCGTTCCCGATTCTTCCGAATCATATCACGATCCCGACAAGACGGCATACGCCCCAACATATCCTGCCCTATTTCCCCACAATGTGCAAGATGGCATGGAACTGCCCGGACAGGCTGTTTTTCTACAATGGCCCCGTATGCGGTGCATCTGCTCCCGATCACATGCATCTACAGGCCGGCCAACGCGGAATCGTTCCTATAGAAAAGGACTGGAAGAATTACGATATGAACTGTGAGAAGCTCTATCCTATCGACTCCGACCAGGAAGAGGAAATTGAGAACCTTCTCTCACACAACAGTCATTGCGGTATTTATTATCTGAAAAACTATGCATGCCCGGTATTTATCATCCGGACATGTCCTGAAGACCAACCGGATCCTCTGTTTGAACGATTATATCATGCACTCCCCAATTATGACGGAGAATATGAACCCCGGATGAATATACTCTGCTGGCGCCAATCTTTCACAAGCGGAAAAGAAGACGAAGTGATTACACTGGTATTTCCCAGAAAGAAACACCGACCGGACTGTTATTATGAAGATTCCGACAAGCAGCTCCTGGTCAGTCCGGGAGCCTTGGACATGGGCGGTCTTCTCATCACGCCCAGACAAACCGACTTTGACAAAATCACGGCAGAGCAGGCTATCGCCATACTGAAAGAAGTCACATTGGACGAAAACGAGATCAAGGAAGTCATCAGAAAGATAGAAGGTACATCCTGTCAGGATTCGGACGACAATCGCTCTCAGGAAGCACCGGCCTATCATCACTGCTGGGAAAACAAGGAACCGGAAGTCAGCGTCGGCATCATGAGCCGTCAGCGCATCCACTTTTCACTCAATACCAATTACATAGCCAAAGGCATGCTTGTACATGGCGAACAAACGGTAGAATGCAGTGAAGGCGGTATTCTGTGGAACGGCAATCTTTACAGGGAACTCACATTCATTCCTCAAGAAGAAAATGCATCCTTCTCTCTCTATGACGTGACAATCGGAATAAAATTCCATTGGGAACGTAAGGAAACCCAGATATTCAGCGGCACACTTAAATTAATGGTTGACGAAAAAAAAATCGTTGCCATCAATCTTTTACCTGTCGAAGATTATCTGATCAGCGTCATCTCAAGCGAAATGAGCGCCACGTCTTCACTGGAATTCCTGAAAGCTGCTTCCGTCATCAGCAGAAGCTGGCTTTACGCCCAAATGGAAAAACGCGCGCAAATGAACAATCATGACCGCGGATTCTTTTCGTTCATCAAGACCGAAACAGAAACCATACGCTGGTACGACCGAGAAGACCATACCATTTTTGACGTCTGCGCAGATGATCACTGTCAAAGATATCAAGGCATCACACGAGCCAGCAATGAAACTGTCGTGGAAGCCGTCAAAGCAACCAGAGGACAGATCCTCATGTATGAAGACGAAATCTGTGATGCCAGATTTTCAAAATGTTGCGGCGGCCTGACCGAAGAATTCGAATACTGCTGGGAAGACAAACATTACCCTTATCTGACGGCCCTGAGTGACCAGCCGCTGACTTCATCAGGAGAACGTCCTTCCGTCCCGGACCTCACCAAAGAAGATGAAGCGGAGAAATGGATTCGCAGCAACCCGCCCGCATTCTGCAATACCAGTGACCCGACTGTACTCAAACAAGTTCTGAACGACTATGACCAGGAAACCAAGAATTTCTACCGTTGGAAGGTGGAATACACCCAAGAAGAACTGGCTGAACTCGTCAGAGAAAACCTTAAAAACGACTACGGGCAGATCATTGATCTTATCCCCATCGAACGAGGCAAGGGCGGCCACCTCAGCAAGCTGAAAATAGTAGGCACCAAACACACCATGATTATCGGCAAGGAACTGGAAATAAGAAGAGTTCTCAGTCCCAACCATCTGTACAGCTCTGCCTTTGTGGTAGACAAAGAAAACATACAGGACGGCATTCCGGGTAAATTCATTCTCACCGGTGCCGGTTGGGGACATGGAGTCGGAATGTGTCAGATCGGTGCTGCCGTAATGGGAAGCAAGGGATATAAGTATGATGAAATCCTGAAACATTACTACAATGGTGTAACCATCAAAAAAGTGTATAAATAATCATGATAAAGAACAGACATCCCCGAAATGCCCGTACCAACCCGTGGGCATGGATTCCGACATTATATTTTGCGGAAGCCTTGCCTTACGTGGCAGTCATGACCATCTCTGTCATGATGTACAAGAGACTGGATATCTCGAATACGGACATCGCCCTCTATACGAGTTGGCTCTATCTGCCATGGGTGATCAAACCTTTATGGAGTCCTTTCATTGATCTGATAAAGAGCAAAAGATGGTGGATATTAGCCATGGAACTGCTGATCGGTGCAGGAATGGCCGGTATTGCCTTTACCATACCGACTTCACACTTTTTTCAGAGTACGCTGGCATTTTTCTGGCTGATGGCATTTTACAGCGCCACTCACGACATAGCTGCAGACGGCTTCTACATGCTCGCACTGACTCCTCACGAACAGACCCTGTACGTGGGAATCCGCAGCACATTCTACCGCATTGCAACTATTGCCGGACAGGGATTGCTGATCATGCTTGCGGGCACATTGGAAGTTTTCACGCGAAAAATCGCTTTCTCGTGGAGTATCACATTTTATGCCTTAGCCGGTTTCTTTATTGCATTGACATTATATCATGTCGTCTATCTTCCGCATCCCAATAAGGACAAGACGGAAAGGACAGCCTCAGCCGGACAGCTTCTCCACGACTTCCTGATGACATTTTACAGCTTTTTCAAAAAGCCACAAGCCTGGATTGCCATCACATTCATGCTGTTCTACAGGCTTCCGGAAGCCCTTCTTGTCAAAATGGCCAATCTGTTCTTAATAGACCAGCCAAGCATGGGGGGACTGGGGCTCTCCACACAGGAGGTCGGATTTGTCCAAGGCACAGTCGGCGTTTTCGGTCTGACAATCGGAGGTATTATCGGCGGTATAGCCGCCTCAAAAGGAGGCCTCAAGAAATGGTTATGGCCAATGGTATGGAGCATTACCATCCCTGATCTGGTTTATGTATACCTAAGCTATACGACAACTCACAGTTTTCTGGTTATCAATCTGCTGGTATTTATTGAACAGTTTGGATACGGTTTCGGATTTACAGCTTACATGCTGTATATGATTTATTACTCCCGAGGTTCACACCAAACAGCACATTATGCCATCTGCACGGCATTTATGGCACTATCCATGATGTTACCAGGAATGATTGCAGGCTGGTTGCAGGAAACAGTAGGTTATTTTAATTTCTTTCTTATTGTCATGGCATGCTGTCTGGTTACCGTTGCTGTGGCCTCACTGCTGGACATTGATCCTGAATTCGGCAAAAAACAGACCGTCCATATTGAAATGAAACCTCGAATGCTCATTGCCGATGCCGGTTCTTCCAAAACATCCTGGTGTCTTCTTTCATGCGACGGCAAAGAAGAAAAATACATGGTAACCAAGGGCATCAATCCGGCCATACAAAGTACGGATACCATTGCAGAAACGATAGAACAGGAACTGATCCCTGAAATATATAAGGAACTGGAATCTACATCCGAACTGCAAATCCATTTCTATGGTGCCGGCTGTATCCCTGATGTCATCCCCCAAATAGAATCCGTATTAAAGGACATTCATCCTCATACCGAAGTACAGGTCAACTCCGACCTGATGGGAGCAGCAAGAGCCTTATGTGGCAAAGAAGAAGGTATCGCCTGTATTCTCGGCACGGGATCCAACTCCGGCTTATATGACGGAAAACAGATTATAAAACACACGCCTTCATTAGGTTATATCCTTGGAGATGAGGGTAGCGGAGCCACTTTGGGTAAGAGTCTGGTCAACCAGATCCTGAAAGGCCTGATGCCGGATTCCATCAAAGAAGATTTCTTCAATACGTATAATCTGTCGGAAAGTGAATTCATCCAAAAAGTCTATAAGAAACCCGGCGGCAACAGGTTTTTAGCCTCATTCACACCGTTTCTTTATAAGCACAGAGAGAATTCCCATATACATGAACTTCTGATAAATAATTTTGCTGATTTCTTCTCAAAAAACATTGAAACATACGATCGCAAAGACCTTCCGGTCCATTTCGTAGGCAGTATTGCCTGGTATTTCCAGAAAGAACTGCAAGAAGCTGCCCAATTAAGAAGATTACATATTGGAAAAATAATTCAGGCTCCCATTAACGACATAGCGAATTACCATATCAATGAATATGAACACATTTTAAAATAGTTTTTTTAAAAAAAAGTAATTAAAATGCAAATTTATGTTGTAAAGCATATTGTTTCACTTGTCGGAACGTCAAAATGCCTGTATCTTTGCATCGTTATCCTGAAAACAATCTTTTTACCTTAAACAAAACTAATACCTAAAAAACTAAAAAAGTGGGACGCTGTGAAGCGTCCCACTTTTTTTTATTACCAATGATTATATTCATCCGACAAAGACAAACGTCTGTTTTATTGCCTTATAAAAGGCTTTAATATCTTTCTCTTTCCAAAAAAGAAACGGGAAATATTCAACAGATCCATAATCCAGGCTATAAAAAAACTACCCGAAACGGCTATTAACAAAGCCACGAATAAGAACAGGATCCCCGTAGGTTCGAATGACAATACCCCAACCAAAGGCTTTACCAACATCGTAAAGACAGGCGAAAACAATAAAAGCAATAAAGAATGTTCACCAATATAACAGCCTGCTGTACGTATTCTGACCGGCAAAACTTTAAACACGGCCAAGAACAAACTGACTGAAAGATAAGTAATCAACAAGCCAGCTATAGAAAACCGGTTCAAATTGTCCGGATAAGCAGCCAGCCATGCAAAAGGAACCAAAGACAGCCATGAAGCACGGAAAAAGGACAAGAAGGAAATACCAGACTGGCTCAGCACAACACCAATCATAAAATACAACGCACTTGGAGCTGCAATCAATCCACAACCATACGACAATAGCGCATACACCAATGCGAGAACCAGCAACATGGCATATACTTCCATATAAGATTTTAGCCGATTAACTACAAAATAGGCCATACCACAAACGACCAAGGTGTGCAAATACCAATATGGCCCCATGGGATGAACGAATATCTTATCCAAAAGCAAGGTTCCCGACAACACATCTACCCGTTCCCGTACCGGAAGTACGGATGACATCACCACATAACCAGCTTCCATAACGATGTACGGAATCATTATCCAAACCATGCTTTTCAAAAAGGCAAGACTCTTCTTATCCACCTTCATTAAATAACCTGAAATCATAAAAAAAGCTGGAATATGGAAAGTATAAACCAAACGCTTGGCATAAGGATAAGTATCTCCAATATACACCAAATGAAAAACAATAACCAACAAGATAAACATACCCTTCAGAAAATCCAATTCTTCGATTCGTTTCATCTTTATTCCATTTTAATTAAATTGCCTACAAAGATAAATATACCTTTCATGTCAAACAAGTCTCTTATTACAGATCAAAATTATCATTCACGTACCCAAAAAACACATCATAAGCGCCTATAAATAGGCCATATTAGCATATCAACAAGAAAAAAACCTGATTATACTTACAATTTAAAACATCAAAATTCAAAAAACGCCTTATGTCTGGATAAAAAAGAAGCTTTTAAGATTTACTATTGCGTATTTAAAAAGGAAATACTAACTTTGCAAACCGTTTAAGCCATATAACAATTATTAATAACAGGGAAAAAAAACAGCAATAATCGACCATAAAACAATAAGCAAAATCTAAAATCAGCAAGAAAATAAACAAATTACTTACAATTTAAAAGCAACAAAACATAAATACTTAAAATTTCTTTGTCCAAATGTATACATTCATTCTCATCATGGGGTGCGGGGCCATTTTAGGGTATTCTTTCAGAAATAAAAAATTCATCAGAAATACAGGCAGCATTATTCAAATTGCAGTCTGCTTGCTGCTCTATCTACTCGGCTTGTCCATTGGTTCCAATCATCTTATCATCGAGCATTTGGGTAATTTTTGCAGCCAGGCAGCCTTAATCGCCTTCTTAAGCCTGACAGGAAGCATGCTGGCTTCATGGTGTGTACAACATTTCATATTCAATAAAAATAAAAAGAATGAAAAGTAGTCTGATTGTTTTGTCTTTCTTTATCCTTGGGTGTCTCACCGGAATAAACAACATAGCCGACTTCGATATACACGGAGTGTCTGTAGACTTATTATATATTCTGATGCTTCTGATAGGCATCAGTCTGGGAAGCAGCAACAACATCCTTCAAGTTTTCACAAGCTTTTCCCCAAAAATGCTTCTCGTCCCCATAGCAACTGTAAGCGGTACTTTCCTGTTTTCAGCCATGGCCGGACTGGTATTAAGCCAGTGGAGTGTTTTCGACTGTATGGCAGTCGGGAGCGGATTTGCCTATTACTCACTCTCATCCGTATTGATAACCCAACTTAAAGCTCCCAGCATAGGCACCCAACTGGCTACCGAATTAGGAACCATCGCCCTACTGGCCAACATATTCAGGGAAATGACAGCTCTGATAGGAGCACCGCTGATCTACAAATTATTTGGACGATTCGCACCTATTTCAGCAGCAGGAGTTACATCTACGGATATTTTGCTACCATCCATCACCAAATATTCCGGTCAGGACAGTATTCCCATTGCTATCATACACGGTTTGCTAATCAATATTAGCGTACCATTTTTTGTTTCGTTATTTTGTAAATTATAAACAAGAACATACAAGGCTAATTCAGATAAATCGCAATAAATTCGAAAAAATCTCTTATAAATCCGCACAAAACATTTAATTCATGTTAAATATGGCAGATTTTAGACCTTAATCTATTGCAGGTTTAAAAAAAACACGTAATTTTGCAACGTGTTTTTCATAGTATTAGATTTAAGGTTAACAAAGGTTGGGTCAGAGCGCTGACCCTTTTTTTATGTCCGCTTTTCAAGCGGACATTATTTTTTCTGATATACACGTACATAATCTACTTCATATCTCATCGGCATTGCCGATTGAGCGACAGGACCGCCATTATCACCTCCTAACGCCAGATTAAGCAGAATATAATGTGACTGCATAAACGGATTGGCAAATTCCCCAAGACTGCCATTATACGTTTTCTCCAAGACGATTTCATTCAGCAACTCGTCATCCAGATACAAACGGATCGCCTTTTCGTCCCAATCCATTCTCCATACATGAAATTCAGTCAACCAATCCGGATTCTTCTCCAAGAAATGCGAAAGGGGTGTAGGCCGGCTGTTCCAGATTGCCGTCCAACGACGTTCACCTCCCCACGCCGCATTAGCCATTATCACAGGCGAGCCCTGTATGCGATAAAATTCCATTATATCGATCTCACCACATGAAGGCCATTCCATTTTATCACCTAAAGTCCAGATTGCCGGCCATGCTCCTTTTCCACCTGGTATACGCGCCCTGACCTCAAGACGTCCATAACGGAAAGAATACTTTCCTCTGGTTGTTATCGAGGCTGAAGTATACTCTATATTCTCACGGGAAAACCTCCAGTCGTCACTACCGGCACGATACCATGGATTGGGACGCTTTTCCTCCCTTGCCTCAATTACAAGCAAACCATTCTCACAACGCGCATTGTCTTCCTGATACCACTGCAGTTCATGATTGCGAGCAAACCCCTGTTCATAACCCCATTTCAAGCTATCAGGCCTTCCGTCAGTCGAGAATTCATCACTCCACACCAATTCATATGGTGAAACTTCCACCTGCTCATTCTGTTGAGCATTCAACGGGACTATATTTAACAGTCCACATCCTAAATACCAAGCTATTTTATTCATAAGTACATTGAATTTACCTCAAAGATACTATAAAAAAACAAATCCCCATAAGAATCCCCCATCAAGTCAATTCTCAAAACGTCCTATCTGCCATTAATTTGTATTTTTTGGCCTGCAAATATTGACTATCCTGCCATAAATTAGTATCTTTATCAGGAAAACCAAAAATCATCAACCATGAGAATTCTTACTATTGCAGCTTTAAGCATACCGTTATTACTTCAAGCCACTCCCAACAGTCTTGTCCCCTCCGGTAAATCACCCAGGAACAACACAATTCCAACACCCTCTGTAAGCTACACATTCGAGCAGGGCCAACCTCAGGATGACCAAAAATTATATATGGGTACGTTGGAAAACGATGCCTCCATCGTCAACATCTGCAACAACCACGTCTTATACACAGGTTCCCGAAATGGATTTATGGATATGGGTGAGAAAATGGGAAAATCAGTTTTTACCGACATCGAAGATTTTACCATTTCACTTGACATTTATTCAGAATCAGACAACAACCTGAATAATCTGGGCAACTTTATCTGTTGTTTTTCCAGCCTATACCCTGTCATATACGGTACAAACCAAAATGATGTACAATATATCTTCATAGGCGCAAAAAGCCTGTCATACACCATCAACAACCTTCAATATTCAAGCCAACAGTCAGTAGGATACGCCGAAAATCTCGCATGCGAAAAATGGCAGAATATCACCTACGTACAAAAAGGACAAACCGGAATATTGTATCTTAATGGAAAGGTCATACAAGAAAAAAACGATATGACCATAAAACCATCCGATATGGCCGAAAATTTCATCTACAACTGGCTTGGACGCTCTTGTTGGGGAAATGACTCTTACCTAAAAAACGCCTACATTGACAATTTCAAGATTTTCCGTTCACCACTGACCGAAACACAGGTCAACTCCCTATGCAATACTCTGGAGGAAAGAAATACAGAAATGACACTCTACAAAGCATTGCAACAGATAGATCTGGGCAGCCTGGAAAAGATCAAAAACGACTTGAATCTGCCAAAAGAAATCAACGGATTACAAATCGTGTGGACATCTTCCGATCCTGAAACCATAAATTCCGACGGACAGGTAAACAGACCCGGAGCAGACGAGAATGACAAGACAATCACCCTGACGGCAACCGTTTCCCAAAACGGAAAGACAGCGCACAGGGAATTTAACTGCACCGTCATCCATCAATACACGGACAAGGCCAGTGTCGATCTGGATACAGAAGCCTTACAGATACCCGAAGGATACCTGAACAACGCACGCTGGTACATCCCTCTCGACACCATAGGAGAATATGAGAGCCAGATAAGCTGGAATTCATCTTCACCTGATTTCATTGACGAGACAGGAAAGCTACTCCAGTTTTCTACCCCGGGAGAAGAAAGAACCAAAGTCATGCTGACTGCAACCATAACCAAAGGGCAAGAACAAAGACAAAAACAATTTGTAGCAACAATCGCATATCCCGAACCACAATATGACGGTTATCTTTTCACTTATTTTGAAGGTTCCGGAGATGGCGCCCTTCAAGAACATCTTCGTTTCGGTGTAAGTAAAGATGCGATAAACTGGCATGCTCTGAATGACAATCAGCCCGTTATCAATTCTGATACGATATCCATCACAGGAGGTATCCGCGATCCGCATATTCTACGTGGAGAAGACGGCAAAACATTCTTTATCGTAGCTACTGACATGTATGTACATCGCAATGGCTGGGGATCAAATCCTGGTATTGTACTGATGAAGTCCGATGATCTTATCAACTGGTCGCACGCCAGCATCAATCTGTCCGAAACTTATCCTGAAAACTTCAAGGATGCCCACTGGGTATGGGCACCCCAGACCATATACGACCCCTCAGCCGGTAAATACATGATCTACTTCACGCTCAAGCGGAGCACGTCCTCTGATCTGACCACATACTACGCCTATGCCAATGAAGATTTCACGGCATTCGAAAATGAACCGCAAATTCTGTTTAACGCCAAATACGGCTCAATAGACAATGATATCATTTACAAAGACGGACTTTGGCATTTATTCTACAAAGGCAATACCAAAAATGAATCCGGACAGGAAATCAAGAACGGCATACAGCAGGCCACCTGCAGCACTCTGCACGGCAACTGGCATGAAGACTTCAAGTACCTGGATGTATATGCCGGAAAAACTCCTGTTGAAGGCTCCGGCATCTTCAAACACAACGAAAAGGGATATGTCCTCATGTATGACCTTTATACATCACTACGCTATGAATACCAACTTAGTGACGACTTGTTTGATTTTGGAGACAAAGCGTACGCATTCACAAAAGACTTCAATCCTCGACATGGAACTGTTACCGGCATAACCAAAGAAGAGGCCAGACGTCTGGATGCCAAATGGGGAGGAGTACCAGGCGACCTGACAGACATCAAGTCAACCACACCGACGAACGGACTTGAAATCACCCAAAACGGTAATTCAATAAAAATCAGGACACAGCAATCCATGACCGTCAATATATTCTCGCTGAATGGACAACGCGTCTTCTATAAGCAAATGGCTGCAGAAGAAGAAGTCAACATCTCATTGAATTCAGGAGTATATATCATTAACAACTCCAAATATCTGGTTGTTGAATAACTGACAGATAAAGATACTTTTTCTAATACGGTATGAACTGAATTCCGAAGACACCCCGGAAAAAGCCTGCTGACTTATTCCGGGGTGTTTCATCCTCGTAAATCAATTGTGAAAACTAACTTAAACGGCATGTACACTGATTGCCTAGACAGCAGATGCCATAAGTCATGTCTGATATCAGTCTTCAAAAAATTCAGTTAATAAAAAAATAGTGATAAAAGAATTCGTACAACAGCAGATTCTTTTATCACTATTATTTATCTGTTATTCTTCCACTCCGTTAAATTGAAAGAATGCCCAAAACGTCTATCAGTTCTTTCTTAATCGGCTTATCACTCTTTATGGCGTTAGTGAAAGGTACATAAACCACTTCATCATTCTTGATGCCGATCATCACATTACGCTGTCCTTCCTTCAAAGCCTGAATAGCTCCGACACCCAATCTGGAAGCCAGAATACGGTCGTATGCACTAGGAGAACCTCCTCGCTGCAAGTGACCGAGAATAGAAACCCTCACATCAAACTCAGGATATTCCTTCTTCACACGGTCAGCATAATACATAGCGCCACATTTGGGACTTTCAGAAACGATCACCATACTAGAACTCTTGCTCTTACGGATACCGCGGCTGATAAACTGCTCCAACTGATCGGCATTCGTTGAATCTTCGGGAATGATAGCAGCTTCCGCTCCACTGGCTATGGCACTGTTCTGTGCCAGGAATCCTGCATCACGACCCATAACTTCTATAAAGAATATACGCTCGTGAGATGTTGCGGTATCACGAATCTTATCCACACACTCCACAATTGTATTAAGAGTCGTATCATATCCTATGGTTGAATCCGTGCCATTCAAATCATTATCAATAGTTCCCGGAAGACCTATACAAGGCACATCAAATTCTTCAGCAAAGATTCTGGCACCGGCCAATGAACCGTTACCTCCGATAACAACCAATGCATCTATACCTTGCGCTTTCATATTTTCATAAGCCTTGGCACGACCTTCATTAGTCATGAAATCCTTGCTTCTGGCCGTCTTGAGAATAGTACCGCCACGCTGAATAATGTTGCTGACGTTTTCTGTGGTAAATTCCTTGATCTCGTTATTGATCAATCCTTCATATCCTCTATAAATACCCTTGACGGTCAATCCTGATGCGATACCAGCTCTTGTTATGGCACGAATAGCCGCATTCATTCCAGGTGCATCTCCTCCGGAAGTCAAGACTCCGATACATTTAATTCTACCCATTTTCTAATCTTTTTTAAAAACTGCCACAAAGATAGCGATAAAAAAAATAAACTCTGTTTCAAAGTTGATAAATAATCATACGGAACCGTGATTTTTGCACTCATTGCATCATTATCAGAAGATTATTATAAAAAAGCAGGCCATTTTTTTGCCCATTTCACGAAAAAGCGCTACCTTTGCCGCGGATTTATAGTCAATATAATGTCTAACAGTATTAACTAAATTATTTTCAATTAATTAAATGGCAGATTTAAAAAACGTAGCACCTTTGGCTGATTTCGATTGGGATGCGTATGCTTCAGGTGACACCCAGACCAATGAAAGCCGCGAAAGCCAGGAAAAGGCTTATGAAGGCTCTTTGAACAAAGTAAACGACCACGAAGTGGTAGACGGTACAGTCATCGCAATGAACAAGCGCGAGGTTGTAGTAAACATCGGCTTCAAGTCAGATGGTATCATTCCGATGAGCGAGTTCCGTTACAATCCTGACTTAAAGGTTGGTGACACTGTAGAAGTGTATATCGAAAACCAGGAAGACAAGAAAGGCCAGCTGATTCTCTCTCACAAGAAAGCCCGCGCTACCCGTTCTTGGGATCGCGTTAACCAGGCTCTTGAGAACGAAGAAATCATCAAGGGTTACATCAAGTGCCGCACGAAGGGTGGTATGATCGTTGACGTATTCGGTATTGAAGCATTCTTGCCGGGTTCTCAGATCGACGTTAAGCCTATCCGTGACTACGATGTATTCGTAGGCAAGACTATGGAATTCAAGGTTGTGAAGATCAACCAGGAATTCAAGAACGTTGTTGTTTCTCACAAAGCTCTTATCGAAGCTGAATTGGAACAGCAGAAGAAAGAAATTATCAGCAAACTGGAGAAAGGTCAGGTTCTCGAAGGTACTGTTAAGAACATCACTTCTTACGGTGTATTCATCGACCTTGGTGGCGTAGACGGTTTGATCCACATCACTGACCTGTCTTGGGGCCGCGTAAGCGATCCGAAAGAAGTTGTTCAGCTGGATCAGAAGATCAATGTCGTTATCCTCGACTTCGACGACGAGAAGAAGCGTATTGCTCTTGGCTTGAAGCAGTTGACTCCTCATCCATGGGATGCTTTGGATCCTAACTTGAAGGTAGGCGACAAGGTTAAGGGTAAAGTTGTTGTCATGGCTGACTACGGTGCATTCATCGAAATCGCTCCGGGCGTAGAAGGTTTGATCCATGTATCAGAAATGTCATGGAGCCAGCACTTGCGTTCAGCTCAGGATTTCATGAAGGTAGGCGACGAAGTAGAAGCTGTGATCCTGACTCTCGACCGCGACGAGCGCAAGATGTCTCTTGGTATCAAGCAGCTTAAGCCAGATCCATGGGAAAGCATCGAAGAGAAGTATCCGGTTGGTTCAAAACATACAGCAAAAGTTCGCAACTTCACTAACTTCGGTGTATTCGTAGAAATCGAAGAAGGTGTAGACGGTTTGATCCACATTTCAGACTTGTCATGGACCAAGAAGATCAAACATCCTTCTGAATTCACACAGATCGGTGCTGACATCGAAGTTCAGGTTCTTGAAATCGACAAGGAAAATCGTCGCTTGAGCTTAGGTCACAAGCAGTTGGAAGAAAATCCTTGGGATGTATTCGAAACTGTATTTACAGTAGATTCTATCCACGAAGGTACAATCGTTGAAATGCTGGAAAAAGGCGCTGTAATCCAGTTGGAATATGGTGTTGAAGGCTTCGCTACTCCTAAACATCTGGTTAAGGAAGATGGTAGCCAGGCACAACTCAATGAGAAACTTCCTTTCAAGGTAATTGAATTCAACAAGGAAAGCAAGCGTATCATCCTTTCTCACAGCCGTATCTATGAAGATGCTCAGCGTGCTGAGGCTAAGGAAGCCAAGAAGGCTAGTGCAGCTGCAACCAAGAAGAGCAAGAAAGATGAGGCTCCACTTATCCAGAACCAGGCTGCATCTACCACATTAGGTGATATCGATGCATTGGCTGCATTGAAGGCACAGATGGAAAAAGGTGAATAATTAAAGGACACCTTTAAATAAAATAAAAAAGAGTGATGGAAGTTTCCATCACTCTTTTTTTTGAGTAAATTTGCAAGACAACATTTATAATTCTCCAAAATATGGAAAAGTTTGAAGTGACCATTTTAGGATGCGGATCGGCCTTACCTACAACTAAACATTACGCCAGTTCACAGGTTATCAACCTGAGAGACAAATTATATATGATAGATTGCGGAGAAGGAGCTCAAATGCAACTGCGACGGTCAAAACTTAAATTCTCCAGACTTAACCATATCTTCATTTCTCATCTCCACGGTGATCACTGCTTCGGACTCATCGGCCTCATTTCTACATTTGGCCTGCTTGGACGGACATCGACCCTTCATGTTTATGCTCCAAAAGAATTTGGAGACATTCTGAATATGCAACTTGATTTCTTTTGCAAAGGAATGACCTATCCGGTAGAATTTCATCCAATTGATACCACCCAGCACAATATCATTTTTGAGGATCGTTCAGTGAGTGTTTACTCTATCCCACTTCATCACCGGATACCTTGCTGTGGATTTCTTTTCAAAGAAAAAGAAATGCTTCCCCATATACGACGGGACATGATTGATTTTTATCAAATCCCTACATACGCCATCAATAACATCAAAAACGGAGAGGACTGGACAACCCCCGAAGGAAAAGCCGTTTCATACAAATTATTGACTTATCCTGCTGATGCATCCCGATCTTACGCTTACTGTTCTGACACCCTATATTTGCCTGAAATAGGAAAATACCTGCAGAACGTCGATCTGCTGTTCCATGAAGCCACATTCTTACAGGCAGACCATGTCCGTGCTAAAGAAACCTGCCATTCCACAGCACAACAAGCAGCCCAACTTGCAAAAGACTGCCATGCCAAAACTTTGTGTATAGGACACTTTTCGGCCAGATACGAAAACGAAAACGAACTGCTGGCTGAAGCCAGACAGATCTTCCCGTCTACTATATTGGCAAAAGAAAATCTAGTTATAAAAATCTAGAAAAAAAGAGTAGTTTTACACAATAAAATTTGTTTTTTTCGTTGTCATTCACTAAATTTGCTTAGTGAAAAACTAATCAAGAATATGGTCAGAAAAATAAGTCTTATTATTATTGCAATGCTTTATATGAGCTTTAACGGATTGTGCTATGCTCAATCCGAAAGAGACCGTATAGAAAGCGAGCCTATAGCAACCAGCATGACCATAAGAGGAAGCAGTATTCACATCCAGCATGCTACCGGAAGCGTATTGGAAATATTCTCTTTAACCGGTTCCAAAGTAGCAACTTACAAAATAGACAATGATGACAAACAAATAGATCTGTCCTTAAGGAAAGGATGCTACATTATTAAATTAGGGCAAACAGTGAGGAAAATCACTATTCCTTAAGATTTAACGTATTACTGAAGATTTTTCTATTTTCATTTTTTTTCACCTGCTATTCAGAAATGAGGCAGGTGTTTTTTTTAAATCCAGTACGATTAACCGAAGTCTTTTTAAACCATTTGCTGCTACATGTGTCATAAAAGCAGTTTTCAGCCATTATGTCAACAAACGAAGAAAAAACCATCATACAAGGTCTGCAAGACAATTCTACCAGACGACAAGCCTTTGAATGGATAGTCCGCCAGTATAACCAGCAACTATACTGGCAAATCAGACGTATGGTCTTTTCACATGATGATGCCAACGATATTCTTCAAAACAGTTTTATCAAGGCATGGCTGAACATTGAACAATTCAGAGGCGATTCTAAACTATCAACCTGGCTCTACCGTATTACACTCAATGAGACACTCAATTTTCTGCAAAGACAAAAGGAACAAACCAGTCTGGACTCACCGGAAGGATCCATAGCCAACCAACTGGCCAGTGACCCCTATTTTGACGGTGACGAAACAGACAGGCAACTTCAGGAGGCCATCTCACAACTACCAGACAAACAAAGAGCCGTTTTTACTTTAAAATATTATAAGGATATGAAATACGAAGACATGAGCCAAATACTAGATACCAGCGTCGGCGCACTCAAGGCATCCTATCATCATGCCGTTAAAAAAATTTGTGATTTTTTTAATGCCATAGATTAAACCTTATTTATCCTCAGACATCAAAATTATAAAGAAAATCATTGGAGCTATGAAAGAAGAAGATATCCTTAAAGAAAAATACGGAACAGAAAATCCATTTAAAGTTCCGGAAGGTTATTTTGAACAATTCACTGCTAATCTGATGAATCAGTTACCAGAACAGCTTGAAACAAAAAAAAGAAAAATATCCTCCCTTAACTTATGGAGAATCCGGATTGCCGGTTACGCAGCTGCAGCCTGCATGGCCGGAGTCATGCTTGTTGGGATCAGTTCGTACCTGAAACATCAGCAACATACAATAAAATTGAATCATACGGAACAGCACGCCGAACAATACACTTTCTCTGAAGAAGAATACATTGACGATGCTTTAGATTATGCACTTGTCAGCAATCAAGAGATAGCCTCATATCTAACAGAAATATATTAACCTATATCAGAATATGAAATATAAGATTATTTTATTATTGAGCCTATGCCTGCTCTATATCCAGTTACCAGTCAATGCACAACCGCCACGTGGCAGATTCTCACCACAGGAATATGCCAAACAGCTCGAAAGTTTTATCGCACAGGAAGCTTGCCTGACACCCTCTGAATCAAACATCTTTTTTCCCGCTTTTCATGAAATGAGAAACAAACAAAGAGCCATCAACTTTCAAATACGGGAAATGAAAAAGAAAAACGACAATGCTCAAGCAACAGAAAAAGACTATTATACATTACTTAAAACCATAAACGAACTAAAAATTGAAACCATCGAACTGGAAAACAGTTATTGCAAAAAACTATGCAAACAAATGCCGGCCAAAAAAGTATATGATGCCATTCAGGCAGAAGAAAGATTTAATCGCAGAATGCTAAGAAAATTCACAAACGGTGGCCCGCAAAAAAGAGGAAAATAAAAAAAGGCCTCAGGTAACAAAGAAACTACCTGAGGCCTTTGATTTTTTATTCCTTTCGCTTTTCTATTTCTTTCGCTTCATTCCATAACTGATCCATTTCTTCAAGCGATATATCAGTAAGCGGCCGACCTTGTTTGATAGAATGTTGCTCTACATAATTGAAACGACTGATAAACTTTCTGTTAGTCCGCTCCAAAGCATTATCCGGATTAATATGATAAAGACGGCCGGCATTAATCAAGCTAAAAAGAAAATCTCCAAATTCGTCAGTCGACTTTTCCTTATCCTCCTTAGCCAATTCAACCTCCAGTTCATGAAGCTCTTCTTTTACCTTCTGCCATACATCCTCTCTTTTCTGCCAGTCAAAACCGACATTCCGTGCTTTATCCTGAATACGGTAAGCCTTTATGAGCGAAGGTAAAGCTTCGGGCACCCCACTTAACACAGAACGGTTACCGTCCTTTTCTTTCAGTTTGATCTGTTCCCAATTCTGAACAACTTCTCCCGCCGATTCTGCTTTCACCTCTCCATAAACATGAGGATGACGGAATATAAGTTTGTCCGTCAGCTTATTACATACATCCGCTATGTCAAATTGATCTGTTTCACTGGCTATTTTAGCATAAAAACAAACATGTAAAAGCACATCACCCAATTCCTTACAGATATTATGGGGATCATTCTTCATCAATGCGTCACACAATTCAAAAGTTTCTTCAATCGTATTAGGACGCAAACTTTCATTAGTCTGTTTCCGATCCCACGGACATTTTTCTCTTAATGTGTCCAACACATCAAGCAACCGCCCGAAGGCAGCCATTTGCTCTTCTCTGGTATGCATTTCCGTTCTCTTAAAAATTAATTCGACAACACAAAATTACAATTATTATTCCAGAAGAGACCAAGCATTCAACTCAAAAAACAGATCTGACGCATTTTAATATTTAAAAACGAAAATGTCTGTAGGCTTGACCGTCGCATTCCCAATCAATGCAACTGCTTTTTCCGGCATAGTAAAAGTATAAGGTTGATCACTATAGTTCATTACTATTCCCAATCCATTGCGATATTCCATTGTCACACCGTACGGTAAATTCAGCACAGGGATATTTCTTTTTGCATAAAGCCGGCTTAAAATATCATATTCCAAATCTCCGGCCCTACTGTCAACTCCTACATAGGTCACACTTCCCTTTCCCATACTGCGAAATGTCACCGCAGCACTACCTTCATAAAATTCGTTCTTAAACACTGCCAAGGTTTCCGTCTGATCAGAAGGTTTTAATATTTCTCCCCAAGAAACCCATTGATAGGACTTACCACCCATTTCAACTGTTCCCGGTTGCCCAGACAAGAGCAAATCAAAGAAATCCAAATTTTGACCTGTGAGCTGTTCCAACATTCCTCCGAAAGGAATGGCCGGCAACCGACCATTTCTGTCCTTCTGAGCCGTTCGGCACGTCAAGACCAAATGCCCTCCATTCTTCACATAATCAATCCAACGCTGAACCAATTTTTCATCCGCCATCTGATATGCAGGCACAATCAACAAAGGATACTCCTCAAAATTCTTAGCCTCGGTGATAAAATCGACTGGAGCACCAAAAGATTTCAACGCACGATAATACTTTTCAATATGCCACATCGTACTCCAATGCCAAGTTTGTTTCTGTCTGTCAATATTCCAGGAGTTCTCCGGATTAAACAAAATAGCAGCCTTACGGGCAGAGTATTCTGAAGGAACATCGTTCACGCCACCAGCTTCAGATCTTAAGCTCTGGATTTCCTTTATAAACTGTTGATATTCCCTTCCACCAGGAGTAAGCGAGACCCCATCAGTTCCCACTATACCGTAATGATACTGTTCCATACCTGAAAGTGGCTGTCTGTATCTATATGTACAGACAAAATCACTCCCCCCTGCAAATACACTCCACAACCATAAATGCACGGCTCCTGGCATCGGTTGTGGATTAATACCTCCCCAATTAACCTGTCCGGGCTGTAATTCCATTACACCATAGTTGCCTTGTATCGGTCGGAAGAAATCGTTTGCCCATGCAATTCTTAACGGATTGCCAACCCGATAACCTCTCCGTCCGATTCCCTCATTGTCACCATATACCATGTAACGAGTATAACTCTGAAAATCCAGATCAGGACTTCCTCCGATATGTCCGTCTTCATAATTAGGTATATAATTCGTTGTCACCCACTGGTTTTTGATATACTTCTTCAGGACAAGACATTGTTCATTCAAAAAATCATCCGTTTGACGAACAGCAAAACGTCGGTAATCCAATATCTGATGAGGATTCATAAAAACCTGCGCCATTTTAGGTAATGTTATTTCATCAAAAGAAGAATAAATCTGACTCCAGAACGCCGTTCCCCAGGCTTCATTCAGTTTGCTGATATCATTCTGATATTTATCTTTCAAAAAAGTTCTAAACTGCAATTCTGCGACCGGACTGTAATCAAACTGTACTGCAGGCTCATTATCAATTTGCCAACCAATAACACGCGAATCGTGTCCGTAATGTTTGGCTAATTCTTCTACTACCCTGTATGATAATTTTCGATAAAGAGGAGAAGAAAATGAAGCATGCTGTCGTGCACCATGATCCAACCGGACGCCGCTTTCATTCTGAATCAACACTTCCGGATATTTCCGAACCAACCAGACAGGAGGTGCAGCAGTAGGAGTACCCAAAATCACTTTAAGATCATATTTATCTGCCAAGGCAATAGCCTTATCCAACCAAGCAAAGTCATAAACTCCTTCTTCAGGTTCTATCATAGCCCAGGCAAATTCAGCCATGTGCGTAAATTCAAAACCCAATTCATGCATACGCTTAAAATCACGTTCCCATTCTTCTTCATTCCAATGTTCCGGGTAATAATATACTCCAGTCTGTATCAGATCTGATTTGTCAAACCATAATTTACTCGAAAAGCCCAATAAACAGTACAGGCTCACTCCTAGCAATAATAAACTTCTTTTCATTTTTCATTACTATTTTATTTCTTGCAAAAATAAACGAATAAAAATCGATTAAGATATACTATTTTTTTAAAATGATGTATTATCTTTTGTTTTCCCAAAATCTGAAAGCATCGCCAACAGTACAATCAAAATTTAATAACTACCTTTATAGCATAATTCATCAGTTAATACCATGGAACGGAAAGAAAGCGGTTTTCTAAACGAACGGGCGATTGTTATCCCTAAAGATATTTTAAACAAAAACAGCCTTAATTCATTCATATTATCAGATTATGGTTTGCCTTACTTATATCAAAATTCATGCCAAAATCCACAACAAACTGAACATCAAAAACTTACATCATTCAATACAAACAACAAGTGTCTAAAAATTAGACATTACACCGTCCAATTTTTAGACACTTGCTATTCATCACTAAAAAATAATATGCAATCCTACACGTCAAAGTGTTTCATAATATCAATGTAAAGAAGAAACATGGATTACATTGCTATTATCTTTGTTATCATATCCCACTGTTCCAATGCACTTTTAACAGCTTCGTCCATATTAAAATAACGATACATACCTAAACGTCCTCCAAATGTAACATGAGGATATTCTTTTTGTGCCAAATCTTTATAACGCAGGTAAAGTCTATTGTTGTTTTCATCATTAACCGGATAAAAAGGTTCCCGATCTCTATCCCATTTTTGCGGAAATTCCCGGGTAACTATGGAAACAGGCTGTGTTCCAAATACAAAATGTTTATGTTCTATACTACGTGTGTAAGGTATCCGACTGTCTGTTTCATTAATTACAGCTATTCCCTGCACATTAGGTTTTTCAAACAGAATATGTTCAAATCTTAAACTTCTATATTCCAGTTCTCCTAAACGATAGTCAAAAAAAGCATCTATTGGTCCTGTATATAAAATATGCCTTGCTTTCTCTATCCAACGTTTTTTTTCCGCAAGAAAATCAGTATTCAAACGTACTTCGATTCCTTCCAGCATTTTATCGATCCAGTAAGCATATCCTTTTACAGGAATACCCTGATAAGGATCATTGAAATAATTGTTGTCAAAAGTAAAACGCAATGGTAAACGTGCAATAATAAAAGGAGGAAGTTCCGTTGCTTTTCGTCCCCACTGTTTCTCAGTATAGCCTTTAATCAATGTTTCATACATGACACGCCCTACCATCGAAATAGCTTTTTCTTCCAGATTCCGCGGATGAGAGCAAATTTCCTGTTCCTGCCGCAATCGTAACATGACTTTTTCTGGATCCTGAATACCATATAATTGATAGAAAGTATGCATGTTAAATGGCAGATTATATAATTTATCCTTATATCGGGCCAACGGACAATAACGAAAATGATTGAATAGAGTAAACCGGTTAGCAAAATCCCATACTTTCTGATTGCCAGTATGAAAAATATGAGGACCATATAAATGCACATTTATTCCTTCATTTACTTCATCGTGGATATTTCCACCAGTAAACGGTCGTTTTTCTACAACTAAACAACGATACCCGGCCTGATGTGCCATATAAGCTACTACACTTCCATATAAGCCACTGCCTACTATAATAATATCATATTCTTTTTTCATGAAATCTACAATAACAATCCTATACCTAATATCCCTTTCAGATTCAGATCTTCAGCCGGTTCGAAATCAGCTATTAACCGATCTATATACCTGGCTAATTCATCTTCCGAAAACAGCCTCAATATTTTTTGATCATAAAATAAAGCTCTCCATGCCTGTTGAGCAAAAATTTCCGGTGTTTGAGCATAAAAAACCTCTGGATAACAGTTGCAAAAGACGTGTTTTTCTCCTGCATAAAGAAAAAAACGATCAATAGACTCCTGACTGAAATCGGAAAAAACGCCCCCATTTGCTATTCTACGACTAACAGCATCTCTTAGATTATGAAGCACATCCGTCTGTTCGATCCAAGATTGTTTGTTTTCTTTATGGCGTTCCAGCAAATAAAAATGAGGTAACATAAAATCACCTTTCACCTCATCACCAAAATCCAATCTGCTGCTCAGTATTGGCAATATTCTCTTATCCACTTCATGCAGAAGATCATTCATATTTCCTGAAATCCACCCTTCATTCAAAATACGGCAAACCATCCACCCGGCACTGGCCATTTTAAAAGACACATCTGGAAACATCGATACACACCTATCCAGACACGATGATGCAAAATCGCTATAAACGTCTACGTCAAGACAATAAGCTATTTTATACATCAGAAGAGAAATTGCGGCCTGCTCTGCACAATAATCAGGTGTATCTATAAACTGATAGTTTACTGTTATCGTATTAGCTATCTTCCACCATATTTTTTCATCCATTTCCATATTTTTTTTGTATAATTAATTTAAAAAAACGGACAAGCTCCGGTATATGTTCATCCATTGTAAATTCCATACGATGTTTTAACACATTATTTTTGAGACTATCCATCAATTCCTCATTATGTAACTGGCCTGACAATTCCTCTATGGAATCATACAGAATTCCTATACCGTTCTTAATCAGCAATTCCTTTGAAACGACTATATGTTCTGAATTTCGCCGTTGTATCATGGGAAGACCCGCTGCGGCCAATGTACCCATTCTCGCCGGAATGTTCAAATCATCCCACATCACACGAAACAAATCTCCCATATTCCGGCTTTTTCCTGCATGCAACCATCCCGCATCATAACGAGAAAACTCTTCTACCCATTTCTCACTGGAACAATAAGCATGCACATGAAAATAACCTGGTGCCACTTTTACATACAAATTATTACCTTTACTTTTTTGCCTGTAATAACTGGCAGAATACAAATGTACATGAATATGATGTGCGGCCAGTTGGCGCATATTTTCTACAGAAATCCCTATCATCCGTCCGATAACCACCGTATGTATTTCCCCATCTGCAGCTGACAGTTTAGGCGAGAAAGGCGTTTCAAAATATTCCTTCTTAGGCATCTCCTGATCAAGAATCAAATAAGGTTTGTCTATCGGTAGGAACAAGTCATACCATTCTTTCGTGCATTGATTCGTTATAATATTCCCATCTGACAATTCATAAAGTTCCATCAATTTCGGCCATGTTCCGAAACGCATGCAAAGTTGTGGTCCTTCTTTCAGATGCCATATAAAAGGCGTATGTATACCCGCATTCCTTAATTCCATCAAACTGTCGTATACAAACTCCAAAGAGGAACAACAGAAACACAAATAAATCAGATCCGGACAAATCGTTCTGACTTTTTCTGTCCACCCTGTACCATGAGGAATGGTTGTAATATGCCCGTAAGGAAACGGTCCTATACTTTCGTGAGCCATCAAAGGAACAGGAAGCCAATAGGCATAAAGTTGACATCCGGCCTCTTCCCAGGCACAGAAACGTTCCGGATTGTAATTCAAAGCTCCGATAATCAGAATTTTTATTGAAGGTTTACCGGGAATGGAACACGCCACCGGCTTGCCGGTTACTTCCTCATCCAATGTACGATAGCGGTTCATGCGGATTTTCAGCGGCTCTCTTATTTTGTAATAATCTTTACATTTATACAAGTTACCCCCGAAGTCTTCATCGCATATTTTATGCCTTTGCCACGGATGATTGGTCCATTTTGCCGTAATTCGCATGGTCGGAGTAAAAATCCCCCGACCTGTCAATTTATGCCAGAACATAATAAACAGATCTGCAGTCACAAGTTCCTTACGTTCAATCCATCTGTCAGCCGTTTTACGATGAGCGACCTGTACCAGTTGCATAGAATGCCCAGTCATCATTGTCAGCGTATCAATATAATTTCTGGGAGCATAAGCATCCGTATCATCAAAATTCATTCCCGAATAAGCCAGAATCACCCGCTCGTCAGAATCTATAGCCTGCTTCAGATCTTTCAAATGATCGGCATAATAAAAATCATCCGACGGAAGATAAGCCACATGTTCATACCGTGCGGCATCCAGTCCTCTATTTAAAGCATACCCCAGCCCTCTGTTGTCCGGATAATACAAATATCTGATTCTTTCATCCTTTGGCAGGTCTCTGACTATTCTATCAGTGGAATCTGTTGATCCATCATTCACAATGATCAGTTCCCACAACGGATACGACTGCCTTATCAGACTCAGCACTGCCCTGCGGATAAAATAAGCCTGATTATAAGTAGGCATGATAACCGAAAAACCATTTACCATATTACATTCTTGTTTAAAGAGATTTTAGAAAAAACGAGATGCCACAGTTTCACCTTATGTGTATAGACATAGCCAGACAATTTTGAATTACCTCTGAAGGCTCTTTCCACTACGACCGGAGATTCAGGCGTCATGCAGGCCACGTAATAATCCGGTTCCTCCACAACAGACAGTATGGTAAATGTCAACTTATCCCCGTCCATGACATCTATGGTCAGGAAGCCTTCCCTACCCAACGAAAGATAAACGCTTTTAGCCACGTAAGCCTTGTATACTTCTTTGTCTTTCAGGATATCTGCCGTTACTTTCTGGTTAATATTCACCGTATTCAACATGACGACAACAGCTATTAACATCCACAACAATACGAAAGAAATGCCGTAGTGCAGGAAAAAAGTATGAATGGTATTCTTTTCTTTCATGATTCAGCCAGTTCCAATTGATTCTTGACTAATTCCCAATAATATCCTTTTCTTCTCACGAGTTCCTTGTGCGTACCGGATTCCACCACACTACCGTGTCGCATCACAATGATATGATCAGCATTCTTCACGGTCGACAGACGGTGTGCAATGACCAGTAACGTACGTTCACGACATATCCGGCTTATATTCTCTGTAATGCGGTGTTCATTTTCCGCATCCAACGAACTGGTTGCTTCATCCATCATCAGGTAAAGCGGATTCTTATAAATAGCCCGTGCGATCATGATACGTTGTTTCTCTCCCCCGCTCACTCCTATGCCTTCAGCCCCTATATGGGTCTGCAAGCCCAATGGAAGCCCACTGATATATTCGTCCAGGCAAGCTGCACGGATAGCCTCATTCATCCGTTTCTCGTTGAAGGTTTCACCCATCGTGATATTATTCTGTATCGTATCCGAGAAGATGAAATTCTCCTGCATGACAATGCCAGAAGCTTTTCTGACCGACTCCGCTTTGTAATCCGCCAGATCATCTGTTCCGAGCCATATATGTCCTTTCGTAGGCGCATAAAATTTCAAGAGCAGTTTCATGAGCGTAGTCTTTCCGCTCCCACTTTCTCCCACGATGGCCGTCATTTTTCCGGAAGGGATGGTAAAACTGACATTTTCCAAAGCCGCTTTTCCAATGCTTCCGGTATACCGGAACGTGACATTTTCCAAACGGATGTCCTGCGGAGGCCGGTCAGGTGTGAGTTCCTTCATGTCCTCCCGGTCTTCATTCTGGCACAAATAGACCTCTTCGGATCGTTCCAGACTGATTTTGGCATCCTGGTATTGTTGCAAGAACCCGATAAGCTGCGACAGCGGACCGTTTACCTGTCCTATAATACTGGAAATACTCATCATCATACCGAGTGTCAGGTTGCCCTGTACCACTTCGGCTGCAATCCAGAACGTGATGAAAATATTCCGTACCTGTCCTATGACCGTGTATCCGGTGTTTTGGATTTGTCCTAACCGCAAGCTTTTCCGACTCATGCGATAAAGCTCTTCCTGCATCCCGTTCCATTCCCCTATCTTGTATTGTTCGTAAGTATTGACTTTAATGTCCACAATGCCGTTCATCATTTCGAAAAGCTTGTTCTGGTTTCTCACTCCCACGCGGAACTGCTCATAATCGAGCGACTTGCGGAGCCTGAAAAAATAACTCATCCAAGCCGTGCTCAATCCCGTAATGAGCAGGTAAGCCGCAAGAATGATGATATTATAGTAGCCGATAATGACTAACAATACGGCACATGATATCAAAGAGAAAAGGGTTTGCATGGTGGCCTGCGTGGTAAATCCCTGTATTCTTCCGTGATCGCCAATCCGCTGTTGGTAATCCCCCACGCTCTTGGTTTCAAAGAAAGTCATGGGCAATTGCAGCAACTTACATAAATAGTCGTGGAGTACGTTGATGTTGATGCGCGTCCCCATGTACAGGGTCACCCAACTGCTGATCATCCCCATGGAAAAAGAACCGACAAACAAAGCGATTTGGGCAAACAACAGATTACGGATGACATCCATGTCGCGCATAACGATACCACTGTCCACCATGGCCTGCGTAAGGAACGGGGCTACCAATGAAAGCAGGATACCGCTTAACATGCCAAAAGACAACTGCACCATTTCTTTCCTGAATGGCCAGACATATTTCCTGATAAACAGAAGGAAACTGTGCTTCTCCCTGATAGACTTCTTTTCGTAAAATGCCGGGGTCGGTTCTGCCACCACGGCAATGCCCTTGTCTCCGTTTAACCAATATCTGGAAAATTCCTTTTCCGAGAAAGTATATTTCCCATACGCCGGGTTGGCCACGGCATATTTCCATTCGCCTTTCCATTTGCTCTGCCGTACATCGTACAACACCACGAAATGATTCTGTTCCCAATGCAGGATAGCGGGCAAGGGACAATCGTTACGCAATTGTTCCAATGTCATCTCAAAGGAAGCGGATTTCATCCCTATCTGCGTCAAGGCATCACGTATACCGGCCACGCTCACCCCCTCCCGGCTCAAATGCGCCAACGAGCGCAGATAGGAGATGGGATACTGACGCCCGTGCGCATCAGCCAACATGCGGACGCAAGCCGGTCCACAATCCATTTGATCAAACTGCCGGGTGAATTTCATCGTTTCATTGTTTTTGGATAAGGTCAAGCAAAGGCCACCAGTCGGTCTGTTCTTTTCCCGTGACTTCTGCCAACAATGCTAACCCTAACCCGGCAAGTCCCGAAAGCCCTAACGAACAGGTTCGGTTCATTCTTTCTGCCACTTCTTCCGGACGGGAAAAAGTCCATGCGGTAGAAGTACAGGTTGTTTTTCCCTTGTTTAAGATATTCCATACCTTGCGGTCGGCCTGCGTGAGCCTCCCGTTTCTTTCCCGGTAATGGAAATAAGCTTGGAAAGAAGCCCTCCATTCTTCATCCATTTCCTCCACCCCCATGTTGCACAGGCAATTATAGGCATAGTCATTTACTTCGTCCAATGCCACATCCAGCAGTGAACAATCCATGAATTGATACAAGTATTCCATGCAGGCGGCCATACCCAAAAATCCCCATTCCTCAGAAGGAGTCTCCGTATCCAAGTCTTTCTCCCAGACTTCTGCAGTCTGTTCCAGACAAGCCGGAAGATCAAAAGGAGAATGCCTCAGCTTGCCGTATAGGTACAGGAATATCCATGTGCCGATAGTGCCATATCGGTAACCCCGTACTTTATATACATCCCGTTTGGCATATAGGAATGAATGGATTTTGTCCAACAGACTTTCCCACGTCTCTTTTGTCCCGTCAGCTATATACGGGGCATGCAGACAGATTTCGTCCACCAGACGGACAAAAGGTTTTGAAACCCCTTCCGGATCCACCTTACGGGCAAAGAAGAAGTCTCCCCGCAACACCCGTGCAAAGTCACTTTCGTCCAACACGGCAGGACGGTTGCCGTTCCGGTATTCCCAACAGATATAACGCAAATGTTTATTGACAACTGTGGAAGCGAACGGGGAATTCATCAGCAACGTCTGGGTAAACATCTCATCGGGCAGGAGCGTATCTGTATAGAATTGTTCTATAAAATTCTCTTTCTCCAGTAAATATGCCACGCATTCGCGGGTCAGGCTCCACCATGCCGCTCCACCATAAACAGGTATGTCGGGCAGGGAACGGCGTTTACCGCTTTTCCTTTGTTCATCCAATTCTGCGGCATAACGTTTATGTTCTTCGGGATTTCTCAGGTTATATTTCTCTGTGCGGTGAAACAGTGTCATTTTCTGGAAACACTCCTCGTCGAAAGTTCCGCTTTCGGAATTATACTTGCCATATTCCATGAAGTTTTCCCCCTTGTGTACTTGAAAGAAATGCTTGAAGCAGGCTGCATTACGCGTCAGCATGTCCGCATCGCTGATAAGGTGGAAGTAATCCACATCCTCAAATTTCATCGCCTCCCGGCAGAGTAACAGTGTTACACGTACCAAACCGTAACTTCCCCAGTTTACCGGATAGTCTTTCCCCAGAAATTTCACACGGGGATGCTCTGCCAGCATGAGCCGGTCAGCCTCCGTAAGTTCTGCCCTCTTATCCCAATGGATGAAAACCAGAAAGTCATCATCGAAATTATCTATACATTGTTTGATAAAGTCCGCCTGATGATAAGCGATAATCAGAATGGCATGTTTCATATTTGATCAGTTTTTCTTTTTGGGTTGACGGTTGAATTTGTATATCACTCTCAACATGGCGTACCTTTGGACTACATTATAATATTCCTCGGTTTGTCCCTGCGCATTGATATTGTAACGTATGTTGGACAATTGGTTGAAAATGTCGAAACCGTCCAGCATGAACACCAGCTTGCCCTTCAGTATGGATTTGCTTAAATGAAGGTTGCACAAGAGCTCATCCGTATTCAACTGATTGGTTTCAAGCCCTCTCCTGCTATACATCATCAGGTCGCCGCTCAGTCCGAAACCGGCAGGAAGTTCCCAATTCCCGTTCAACCCGTAGCTGTAATCAAACGTGTTGATGGTGGATATATTCTTACCCGTAGCATTCGTCCAATAGAAGTTGCCTCTCAATCCGAGAGAAAGTTTGTCTTTCCGAAAGTCCAGACGCAATGTCTCCCGTAGAGTCACATCATGCACGGTATTACGTATACTGTTACTCTTGTCGTTCAGGCAGAGGTAATCCACGTTATGGTTATAATTCCAAGTGGTAAAAGTGGAAAAATAGAACCATCTGTTTTTGTCGATCGGCGCACTGGCATTGAATCCCCCATTATAAATCCAATTTCCGTTTATGGTTTCCGGTCTGTAAATACGTACGCCGCTTGTCGCATCGTATGTTAAAGACTGACATAAAGCATTGATCTGATAAATATAATTGGAGTACACTGCAAAACGCAACTGCTTTGAAGGATTACCCCAGTTATAGGTTAAATTTAAAGTATGAGTATGGCTGTCCGGTAAATTGGGATTGGTCAACCAGACTTCCAAAGGCGTGGAATTATCCACATAATCTATGTTATAAGTCAAATCCTGTGCCCGGGAATTGTATTTGTAACTCATTTCAAAATTATTGTATTGTCGGTTTCTCTGATCCGGATAATATTTCAATTTTAGGGATGGATTAAAGAACATGGTTGTACGATGCACGACAGTGTCTGCCATATTGCGCTGGTAATCCAGATCTTCTTTCAAGATGTCCAATGGCAGTCCTATTTGTATCCAAAGGCGATCATTTCCTTGTGTATCCTTTAATGAATATTGGACATTTAATCCCGGAACATGGTTGTACGAACCTTTTTTCGAAAAATAACTGTTTGTCCAATCCATGTATGATGTCAGACTGTTCCTTAAAGAAGACAGTTGGTCTACATCGTGTTTCCATAATGTGGTATCCGTTATTTCGTAAAAGGGGCGTTCCGAATGACTATAATTATAATTGAATGTATATCCTGGGGAAATAACGGCGTAGTGCTTTTCTGAACTTAACACGAACTGGTAGCTTGCTCCCAATCTGTAAGACGAATTGCGTGAATTCATCTCATTATACAGCATCTTTTTTTCATTGTCCGTATTTACGCCGTTGTTCCAATAGTTGATTTCATACGGCTTCTTTATATTTTCATCATGTTTGTTATAATTGTAATTGCCATAAAGTGTGAAGTAATCTCTCGTAAATTTCTTGGGTCTGAATGAGAAATTGAAATTAATCTGCCCTGTTAAGGTAGACCGGTTTCTGTTTTGCTGGTATGACAAACGGTTTATAAGATTCTTCAAATAAGTTTTGGAGGCATCAGGAGAAAACAAACTATCCAAAGCCTCTCCTCGATACTGTTCGTATATATTATCTGTAAGTTCCACACTTCTTCCCCAATCATGGTGTTTGCCGCGTATATATGAAAGGGCTGGACTTAAACGAAAGAAAAATCCATTTTGTGGAGTCCATTGCATGTTGTTCCTGAAATTCAGGCAAACCAAATTCAGGTGTTCTGCTTCCATGCTACGTTTATAAATATCTCCTGTCGGAAAAAATGTAGTGGAAAGCGTATTTGCATCAACTTCCTCCTTATTACGGAAAACGTCGAGGGTATGTGTAGCTTTATATTTTCTGTTTTTGACAAACAGTTCTGCTCCACCATATATCCTGTCAATAGTACCTATAGGATCATTATAATTGATCCATTCCCCTTTTCCATTTACCGAACTGATGTCGGTAAGGTTATTGAAGTTTCCGAAAAAGGAAAGCCTTGTTTTTGGAGAAAAACGCATGCCGAAGAGTTTTGCTGCATATCGTTGGTCTATACCTGCTCCAACGTCCGTATTAAGCATCCATCCCACATTGTATTGTTTTTTAAGTTGTACATCCATAACCAATGGTTGCTCACCTCTTTTTTCCAATCCCATAGCCATATCCCTGTCGCTTTGTTTTTCATAAACCTTGATTTGATTTACAGTGTAAGAGGGGAGATTTTGCAGGGCGACAGAAGGATTGCCCTTGAAGAAATCCTCTCCATTCAACAGAAGGCTACTGACAAATTTTCCGTTTACAAAAATCTGTCCATTCTCACGGATTTCCACGCCTGGTAATTGGGCCACCAATTGATCCAACATGGATCCTTCGGCCAATTGAAAAGCATCTGCATTATACACGACCGTATCTTTTTTCATGACCATTTTGACCAATGTAGCTGTAACTTTTACTTCTTGCAGTTTCCTGGACATCATTCTGTACATGATGATGTCATCCAAAATAACAATAGGTTTTCTTAATCGGTTATATTTTAATGTGATGTTTTTGTATATGGTATTATATCCATCTTTCTCGCAACTTAAAATATATTCCCCATTCCCGGGGACATTCATCATTATGAAATTAGGATTCTCAGGACCTGTTTCATAAGAAAAGGTTTCTCCAACAGTCACACTGTCCTTTGTTTGCAGTGTGAGCTTTACGCCCGGTATGATACATTGCAAAGTCGCATCAATAACGTTGCCCCGTAACTGAAGATTGGAAATTCTTTGAGCCTTTGTTACAATAGATGTTAACAATACAAACAGCAGAATAAAATGTTTCATATTAAAGGATGTGTTAAGATTTAAAAGGTCATTCCGAAAAATTTACTTACTATGATTATAGTTCTTAAAAGGGTCGTATCATTATTCAATATGATACGTCCCTTTTATTTTGCCTTTTAGAATATTCAAATTATAGGTTTTTATTTCAAATAATTTTGATATACTCTTTCATTTACGCATCTTTTTAATTAGAAGAATCCAAACATCCCCAAGGCATCTATCTGACTTGATGGCATGGACGTTGTTGTTGCTAAAGACTCCGAACTACAAGAATCATTGGAGCATGCACAATTACAATTGCAATTGCCATTACTTTCGCTACATGGACAATCATCATTATGACACTCGCAGTTACAATTGCAATTGTTATTACTTAACGCACCAAATCCTCCCAACAACTGACCTTCTTTTGTTTCTTCAAGAGGTCTGAAATCACTCTCTAAGAGTAATTTCAGAGATTTTTTTTTCTGTTTCATACTACATTATTTAGAATTTATACAAATTGTTCCAAAAGGAACTCTACTCTATCTTGTATAATTTTTATCTTGTCAATATCTGTATATCGTTTCAAACATCCGGTTTCCCTTTCTCGATCCATTTTCCCTTGACTACATCCACCATGACATAAGGGATAAATTCGGCATGATAGACAAGTTTTATTACCGTATTTAAGTTTTTCTCGTAATGCTCTTTTTTCATTCCATTCCATCTTTCCATCAGAGGTCAAAACACCTTCTCTATTTTCGCTTGTAAAGTCACGTGCTGAACATTTGTATAAATCACCATTATAATTAACGACTACATGATTATCATTATCTGCATAACAACGTGATGGATTTATATGTCTTAAAGGATTCACTATAAAACCTTTTTGAATAAAAAGTTTCCGAAGCTTTAACTGTTCATAATTCATATCTACATCAGAACGGAAAGGATCCTGCCATACCCGTTGTAAATCAATAGTCATATTTGATTTTTCCTGTTCTGTTAAGTCGCTTAAATCGGATAATACATCTACGAACGTTCTAATATTATTATTTGTGCAATTAAAACGAAGTGTAATTTTAATCCCTTTATTTAAGGCTTGTTTTATATTAGAAAGTATGATTTGATAGGATTTTCCTCCTCCATATAGATAACGAGTTTTATTGTGCATTTCTTCATTACCATCAATAGTTACCTGAATTAATACAGGTTTATTTGTATGTAAAGAAAGAAACTTTTCAATAATATCATTAGATAATAAATAAGAATTACTTGTCATACTTGTGCTAAATAATTTCTTTTGCTCTTGACACATTTTATCTACTTTAACAAGAAAAGGCCAAATGACAGTGTTAAAATTGAGCAAAGGTTCTCCTCCAAAGAAAGATATATGAATCTTTCTAAATTGGGGCTCCTGAATTTTTTTTTGACTAATTTAAGAAGAGCTGCAGAAGTCTCAATTGTCAGATCAGAACCTTTCTTATGTTTTTCATAACAATACCAACACTGCATATTACAATCTAAAGTAGAGTTTATCATCAAGCCAAAGCTGTCACTATTTTCTTCTTTTTTCCACTCTTTGATGACTTCTTCCACCTCATTTACTTCATTATCTACAATAAACTTTTCCCGAAGCAGATAGTTGTAGAATTCAGGATGTATTTTTTGAATATGATTTACATCGCTGGATTCCAACCATTCTTTCAACCTCTCTTCCAACACGGCCATCTTTTCTGTCCAACAATTGTACAAGACATAATCAGGACCTCTCTTGATAACAAAAGAATATTTACTTAGTTTCATGGTATATATATTTTAAATGAATTAAATTTAAAGCATAACCTGCTACACCTGACAAACCGTCCTTCCAAAACGTTTCATCTTTAGGCAGAAAATCGGGGACATCCGCAATATCGCTAACAAGCAGCGGGAGAGTTGTCCAATCATCTCGTTCCAATAGAGCAGCCAACATCAGTACAGACATCCAACGGACATCCGGTTTTTCCGGACGGACTTTCAAGACCGCCTTCGCAGCTTCCACCGTTTCGTGAATATAAGCATCCGAAAATGTAACAGGAACGTGCGCCCTCTTTTGATGACCTATCCGAGCAGTGAGGTAAAGCAACAAGCCTCCCAAACCAGTTTCGAGGGAACAGTCAGCAAAACGCATAGGAGACAGAGACAAAGCTCGACTGTCTATCTCAACCAGTTCCTCTTCTACTTCCTCACACGTCACAAATCCCTGTTCCAACAAGTAGATAAAAGCCCAACCAATACCAAATATCCCGTTTCGGAAAGTCAACGGCAATTCTCTCTCAACAATTTTTTCGCATATCCGGTTAAACCATTCAGTAGCTTCGTCCTCATAACGTGTTTCACCGGAATAGCGGGAGTAAGTCCAAAAAAGCAGAACATATCCCATAACCCCGTCCATTAACCCATAAGTGGATACTTGTTTGCAACGGGTCAGGCAGGTGGATACAATCTGTTTTAATGTAATAGATTTCCGGTCGATTTCTTTTTCCATTTCCAGACTGACTTGCCGATTGATGTCTATCACGAAAGGCCAGTCATGCCCTTGGAAAGTGCGGAAACAGGATTTAAGCTCTTCGTTGCGCGACTTATACCATTCCATCCATTTCAAGGCTTTTCCGTAGGCTTCCCCATTCCGCAACCAAGCCAGCGCGAACGTCTTGCACTTCAGCGAAGTAGGAAAGAGGACTTCAGCTACAAACAGATAATTGTAAAGGATTTGCGAAGGATAGACCGTATAAGAAAATTGGTCTTTGTAGATATGTCCTATTTCTACTTCTGGAACCAGACAGCATCCTCCGCCTTCCAACCATGCCTTGAGACTTACATAAAGTTCTTCACAGCCATAATGTACCAACCCCTGAAAACCTTTAAGTTTGTTCCAATAGGTTTTGCTTCCGGCATATCCGGCCCCAAGAATACAAGGTATCTGGTTGCCTGCAAGATGAAGGGCTTTTTCACGACAAAGCCATGAAACGGAAGGAATGGTCTCGCCTCCGTGGAAAGACAGGTATGCCCCAAAAGTGCGGATGTCCGTCATGTCTTTTATCCAGCCCGCCTCCTTTCGCAGGACGCGGGTCTGGCAGCAAAGCAAACGGTGGTCATTTTCCTGTAAAAAACGTAACAGAATCCGATGCCAGCCGGAAATGTAGAAACGCATGTGGGCATCCAACAGGAGGAAGTAAGGGCTACGTGCATTCCGGATACCTTTTTCCTTGGCTGCGGCAGCTCCTATACGTATGGAGTTGCGGATATAATGCGCCTTGTATTGCCGGGCACAAGCAATGTAGTCCCATCCGTCGTCAGAACAATCGTCCACAAGAATAACTTCCACCTCGTCTCCAACCGTTTGGCGAATGCTTTCCAAAGTATTCCCCACTTCTTCTCCTTCATTATAAAAAGGTATGACCACGGTAAGCAAAAGGTTACTGAATGGAATTTTTACATTTTCAAGAGCTATGGTTTGCTCTTTTTCAGCCCATAACCGACCGTATTTATCTTTCAAAGCCATAGTATGAGCTGTCTGAATCTCTTTATATTTACAACTGATCTGTTGGGAATTCAAGCGGTAATGCACCACTATCTTGTCTAAGTTGCGGATACGCAATCCTGCCATCAAGGCATCAAGCCACAGGTTGTAGTCCTCTGCATAAATACTTTCATGACGGTAAGCCAAATGATGTGCTACAAAACTCGACCTACGGATGAAGGATGTAGGATTGGCCACCTTACACTGTTCCAACATTAACGGCATAGTAATGTCTGTATCCACCGGCAAAATACAATCGTACTCTCCGGCATTGAAACAGTGCATGTGTCCACCTAAAATATCTATTCCGGGATGGGCTTCCATATATTCATATTGAGACTGCAGACGGTCACTGACCATAATATCATCCGCATCCATACGGGCTATATATTTGCCAATAGCATTGTTATATAGCAGATTCAAAGAGGCTATATAGTCGTGACAGTGGCGGATAAGCCTTATTCTTCTATCTGTATAAGAAAGAATAAGGTCTACCGTATCGTCTGTGGAACCATCGTCCACAATCAGCAATTCATAATCGGTAAAGGTTTGTGACAGAATACTATCCAAACATTCACGTAAGAGCGGCGACGCATTATAAGTCACCATACATACAGATACTGAGGGAACAGACATATTCATCACTGACAAACTACAGGTTCATAACAGACTGATAAAAGCCGACGGTAGTAGGCTATTGTTTTTTGCAACCCTTCATACAGAGAAACGCGGGGCTGCCAATGTAATGCCTGTCTGGCAAGCGTGATATCCGGATTACGTCTTCGAGGATCATCTGACGGAATATCACTAAACCTGATAACAGAACGGCTTCCTGTCAGCTCTATAATCAGCCTTGCCAATCCCAACACTGTATATTCCTCAGGATTACCAATATTGACCGGACCTGTAAATGTATTCCGGCTGGACATCATAGATTCTATCCCACGAATCAGGTCATCTATATACTGAAAGCTCCTGGTCTGCATTCCATTACCATAAACAGTCAGATCTTTGCCCCGAAGTGCCTGCAGAATAAAATTGGATACGACCCGTCCGTCATCGCAAGCCATACGCGGTCCATAGGTATTGAAAATACGAATAATCTTTACCTCCACGCCATATTCCCGATAAAAGTCCATACAAAGGCTTTCTGCACAACGTTTACCCTCATCATAACAAGAACGGATACCATTAGGATTGACATGTCCCCAATAATGCTCCGGCTGAGGATGGATTTCAGGATCACCATAAACTTCACTGGTAGAAGCCTGTAAAAGCTTACATTGATTGTCATGAGCCAGTTCCAATAGGTTCAATGTACCAATAAAAGACGTTTTGACAGTTTCGACAGGAGAAACCTGATAATGAACAGGTGAGGCCGGACAAGCCAGATTATAGATTTCATCTATACCTTGTATTTTATAAGGCATGGTGATATCATGTTCTACCAGTTTAAAGCATGGGTTATTCATTAGAGGAGAAACATTCTTCAAACTTCCTGTTCGGAAATTATCCAAGCAGATTATCTGATGCCCTTGATGCAACAAGCACTCACACAAATGCGACCCTATAAATCCAGCTCCTCCGGCAACAAGTATATTTTTCATAAGTATTTTTATTTACCTCGCAAATGTAATACAAAAAAAAACAATCTTTAAAAGCCTAAAGTAAAAATGATTAATTATACTTTCATTTTTATACAAAAGTATATTTTTATATAATTCACCAAAAAAGACAACCTTACATACTGAAAAACAAGAATAATATGGAAGAAACCACACTCAAATGGAAATAAGACAATTATTTAACATTTCAAGCAATATCCGAAAAGAAATATACAGAACAATACTTGTATAAGTATATTACAAACTTTTTGACCGTTTCTATAAATAGAAACCTGATATAAATAAAAAAAGCCGGACAAGCCTAGTTATAGTTTCCATCTATAACTCGTATTATAAAGGTATAGCATTCGTGTCCTACCAGTTTAGAGTATGGGTTATTCGTTTGAGGGAAGATACTTTCAAGACTTTCTGTTCGGAATAGATCCAAGCAGATAATCTGATAACCTTGATGTAACAGGCATTCACACTGATCCAACTCTATAAATCCAGCTCCTCCGGCAATAACTTTGTAGATATTTTTCTTTATTTCACAAAGATAAAACAAAAAAACACGAATTTTAAAAGTCAAAAGCAAAAATTATCAGTTAGACTATCATTTTTATACAAAAGTATATTTTTACATGATTTATCCTTCTTTTATCAATTATTTTTCTATAAAAAACATTATTTTTGTTTCCATTTCCGACCGAAAAAGCCGGCATACTCATTAAAACTACAAACCAAATAGAAAAAGAAATGCCTGCTGACCGGCCTTACAGTCTGGACTTATACAAAAATTTTACTTTCAGAATATCATTATGGAAAGATACGAACGTAACTTATATTATGTCACAGCACAAGAACAAGAAGCATTAAAACGCACAAAGATTTTTTTGGGCGGTGCCGGCATAGGAAGTTACATTGCAGAAGCCATACTGCGTGTAGGCATAGAGAATATAACCATTGCTGACGGTGACAAAGTGGAATTTTCCAACCTAAACCGCCAAAACTATACATCCAAGGATATCGGACATTACAAAGCAGAAGTTTTAAGTAGACGCCTGCTTGATATTAATCCGAATGCCAATATCAAATATCATACAGAATATATAAACAAGGAAAATGTGCATGATATGGTACAAGGGGCTGATTTAGCCATCAATGCTCTCGATTACCAAACGGATATCCCTTTTGTTTTTGACAGTGTGTGCAAAGAAAAAGGCATACCAGTGTTACATCCTTATAATCTGGGATGGGCAGCCATGGTCATTGTCGTATCGCCTGAAAGCGACGGTTTTATACCTCAGGGTAATATTGACTGTAACCACTTTGAAATAAAAGTCGTAGAAAAAGCCATAACCGCCGTCCACCCCTATGAAAATACAGACTGGCTGGAAAAAGTACTGAAAAACTATAAACAAAGCGGAATGCGCACTGCCCCTCCACAACTGGTCACAGGATGCCAACTGGCAGCAGCTCTTTCAACAGCCCTGATCTTCAAATTAATAACAGGAAAGCCCATAAAAACCTACCCACACTTTTATTTTCATTCGCTGATTACTCCGGATTTCTCCGACTATACATTGTAATACAGCTTTCATATTTCTCATAAAAGGGAGTCAAATCCGCCTTGGAAGAATATACCGCCAAGGTGGGAGAACCCAAATACTCTACCGGCTGACTCAGAGGATGAGCCGTTATACCTAATAAAGAAAACGTATGAAACAGCTTATTATCCAGTTCGGCCACCATATAGCTATTGGAATCCTCGTATACCGGACGTATAGACAAAGCGATGAGCTTCTTGAAAAGCAAAAAGTCTGCTCCCTGCTCTTTCCCGGACACAGCAAAACGGCCTATATGCCAAACGTGAGGTTCTGGTACAGGCAGACACGTTTCCAACTGAAGATTGAAAATCCGCTGAAGAGGAAGAACCATATCCTTATGCCACCTCATCACCCTGATGGATCCTATCATTTCCGACAAATCATTATGAGCTACATAAAATTCAGAAAACGGGAAATAACGTTTTTCCTCTTCGTAAACATGCAAAATCTCCTGCTCTAAAGACAACAAATCCGGCTTATCCTTTGCATGGTGCAAATAGTTTTGCATAACAACAAATTCAGAAAGCTGATATAATTCATCATAACGAAGATGCCTGATCGTATACATGAGCACATGAAATTAGAGTAATTTATACTGCAAAGCCAGATGAGTGGCTTCCAGAAAGTTATGCGCATCCAACATTTCCAACAATTTATTTCTCGTTTTCTTTACCCATGCTTCACTGCGGAACACCTCGGATGCCGTCTCCTTGAGAGAAGCGCCACGGATGGCGCACAGGAAAACGCGTTTTTCCAAATCACTCAGCCGGGTAAAAGAAAACTGTTCCCATTTTTTATTCTGCAACGAATAATAATTCACATCCGGACTGTCATGCCGGCGCAGGTAGACCCTACCGACCTGGTTACTGGCTGCCGGAGAAAAGGCACAAAGCGCCAACCAGATTCTCCCGTTATAAAACTTCAGGGGGGTCAATTTGTGGTTAACCAACATTTTATAGCCATCTTTCCTAATATGGAAATTATAACTGATAAAATAATAAGGTTTCTCACTGTCGGGCAGACGGTTGAAAAATGAAAACCCCACCTTATTGATTTCCACCAGCATCTTTATTTCCTCTTCAGGGACATACTTAAAGTAAAAATCATATCCCATTTCCCGGATTTCGTCAGCAGAATGCCCCTCAAAATAAGTATTATTATCCGAAACATGGAAGAAATTTTTCTTGTAATAATCTATCACATAGAAACACGAATGGAATATATGAGAGAAAGTATCAATTGTCTCCCTGACATTTTCCAGATGACGGTATGCCTCTTCATCGATACCTTTCACTTCATTCTGATCGATAAAAAAATCATTGATCAAGAAATTTTTTTCCATAGGTTTCATTCAAAATAGCTGGTTCGAAAATTTCACGCCACAAAGATAACATATAAAACTCACTCAGGCAATATGCCTGTTTCATTTCTCCTTACACATTTATTCACCTCAACAAGAATTACATATCTATTCAAAAATACGAACACCTACAAATACTTCACCATCATTACCCTTCACTCGGCATCTCTCATTTCCTCCTTACACACCATATACCTGCCTTTTGTCCTTCACCCCTTCACATGCCACTACAGATGCGGGGTTCAAGGTGAATGATACCCTTCACCGCCCCTTCACGACATGGTTCACACAAGTATTTTTTCATTTTGTTGAAAATAATTCAAACAGAAGATTTTTTTATAATTATTGACATTTTCAAAAAAGTAAGCCTTACTTTTTTTAAAGTAAGCTTTACTTTTTAAAAAGTAAACCGAGTTTTTGGAAAGATGTCCCGTCTCTTCCGAACATCAACCCCAAGCCCGGTCCGTTTATAAAAAAATGGCTGCAGAAAGGGGCTACGGATGCTTTACAGGGCACTGGAGCAAGGCTTTTTCAAAGGTTTTTTCAAAGTGAAAAATGGCAGATCGTGGCTGTAACCGCCCGAAAATGCGTGAAACGGGGCGTGAAACAGGTGAAAGACCACCCTTATTACGTAAAATTCTGTCTGTCTGATAATTAGGTCATCAAGTGAAGGAGTGAAGATAAAGTCGGAAAAAACCACCTTTAGGGTAAGTCCTGGGACCAAAATTTGACCTGAAGATCCTTCACGTACAGAAAAACAGGAAGAAACGCCCTGTCCCTACAAGCGGACAAAAGCCGTTGCCGACGCCAGACCTTAAAATCATCAGAAAATCAAAATTAAACTGTTTCTCACATTTTTAATGTCCAACTCTCACCGTTTGTGACTTATTTTGTGTAACTTTGCACCTCAAAAAAGAAATCAACAATACAATTCATAATCATCATGGAATTAGCAAGTAAATACAATCCGGCCGAGGTTGAGGGCAAATGGTACCAATACTGGCTGGACAATAAACTTTTCAGTTCTAAACCGGACGGACGTGAGCCGTATACCATCGTTATTCCGCCCCCCAACGTAACCGGCGTACTCCACATGGGACACATGCTGAACAACACCATACAGGACATTCTGGTGCGCCGTGCCCGCATGGAAGGCAAAAACGCCTGCTGGGTTCCCGGTACCGACCACGCGTCCATTGCCACTGAAGCCAAAGTGGTGAACAAACTGGCAGCGGAAGGTATCAAGAAGACAGACCTGAGCCGTGATGAATTCCTGAAACATGCATGGGCCTGGACGGAAGAACACGGCGGCATCATCCTGAAACAGCTCCGTAAACTCGGCGCAAGCTGCGACTGGGACCGTACGGCATTCACCATGGATGAGAAACGCAGCGAGAGTGTGATCAAAGTATTTGTAGACCTTTACAACAAAGGATTGATCTACCGTGGCGTCCGCATGGTCAACTGGGATCCGAAAGCCCTGACTGCCCTGAGCGACGAGGAAGTCATCTACAAAGAAGAACACAGCAAACTGTACTACCTGAGATATTACGTAGCTGATGACGACATGAGCGGCGAAACGGGCGCAGAAGGCGAAGTGGTACACCGCGATGCACAAGGCCGCCGTTATGCCGTAGTGGCCACCACACGTCCTGAAACCATCATGGGCGACACGGCCATGTGTATCAATCCGGAAGACCCCAAAAACCAGTGGCTGAAAGGCAAGAAGGTCATCGTCCCTCTGGTTAACCGCGTCATTCCGGTCATACAGGACAGTTACGTCGACATTGAATTCGGTACAGGCTGTCTGAAAGTCACTCCGGCCCATGATGTCAACGACTATATGCTGGGCGAAAAGTACAACCTGCCAAGTATCGATATTTTCAATGACAACGGTACACTAAGCGAGGCAGCAGGACTATACGTCGGCATGGACCGCTTCGACGTACGTGAACAGATCGAAAAGGATCTGGCTGAAGCAGGCCTGTTGGAAAAAGTAGAAGCTTACACCAACAAAGTCGGATTCTCAGAACGTACCAATGTGGCCATCGAGCCTAAGCTCTCCATGCAGTGGTTCCTCAAGATGCAGCATTTCGCCGATATGGCACTGCCACCGGTCATGAACGACGAACTGAAATTCTATCCGGCCAAATATAAGAACACCTACAAGAACTGGCTTGAAAACATCAAGGACTGGTGTATCAGCCGTCAGCTGTGGTGGGGACACCGTATCCCGGCCTATTTCCTCCCCGAAGGCGGATATGTCGTAGCCGAAACACCAGAACAGGCGCTCGAACTGGCCAAGGCCAAGACCGGCAACAACGATCTGACCGTGGCTGACCTGCGACAGGATGAGGACTGTCTGGACACCTGGTTCTCTTCATGGCTCTGGCCTATCTCCCTGTTCGACGGTATCAACAACCCGGATAATGAAGAACTGAAATACTATTATCCGACAAGCGACCTGGTAACCGGTCCGGATATCATCTTCTTCTGGGTGGCCCGTATGATCATGGCCGGCTATGAATACATGGGCGACATGCCGTTCCGCAACGTGTATTTTACCGGTATCGTACGCGACAAACTGGGACGCAAGATGAGCAAGTCACTCGGTAACTCTCCCGATCCGCTCGACCTGATAGACAAATATGGCGCCGACGGTGTCCGCATGGGTATGATGCTGTCAGCTCCTGCCGGAAACGACATCCTGTTTGACGACGCCCTTTGCGAACAGGGACGTAACTTCAACAACAAGATATGGAATGCCTTCCGGTTGGTAAAGGGATGGCAGACCGCCGATATCGCACAGCCGGAAAGTGCTGCCATCGCCACACGCTGGTTTGATGCCATGCTGAAGACCACGGCAGAAGAAGTGGCCGATCTCTTCAAGAAATACCGTCTGAGCGAAGCTCTTATGGCCGTTTACAAACTATTCTGGGATGAATTCTCTAGCTGGTATCTGGAAATGATCAAACCGGCATACGGACAGCCTATCGACCAGGCTACATACGACCAGACCCTGCGGTTCTTCGACACGCTGCTCAAACTGCTCCATCCGTTCATGCCGTTTATCACCGAGGAACTTTGGCAGCACATCTACGACCGCCTGCCGGGCGAAAGCATCATGATTTCCCCGCTGCACGTCGCTGTGCCGACAGACGAGGAGCGTACGCTTATCGCACAGATAGAGGCTGTAAAAGGTATCGTAGCCGGCGTACGTACCGTACGTAACCAGAAGAATATAGCTCCCAAAGAGGTTCTGAGCCTTGAAGCTGTCAACGAAAACCCCTATGAAGCCTTTGACGCTGTCATCTGCAAGATGGCCAATATAGACAAGGTCAGCGTAGTGGCACAAAAAAGCGACAACGCGGCTTCATTCCTGATCGGCACCACGGAATATGCCGTACCATTGGGCAACCTGATTGACGTGGATGCGGAAATAGCCAAGCAAGAGGCTGAACTCAAGCATCTGGAAGGTTTCCTGACAGGCGTAAAGAAAAAACTGAGCAACGAACGTTTCGTTGCCAATGCTCCGGCTGCCGTAGTGGAACTGGAACGCAAGAAACAGGCCGATGCAGAAAGCAAGATTGCAGCACTGAAAGAAAGTCTCAGCAAGCTGAAAAACTGATCTTTACTGATTCTACATATAAAAGGCTCCCGAAAACAGAATTCACTTTTCGGGAACCTTTTTATTCTTTATGAAGATAAACAACCCATATACATTTAATCCAATTATCAACAACCTGATCATTAGTCATGAAAAACAGAAACCTATTCACAGCCCTTTGTCTGGCCGGCTGCCTGTCAGGAGTCGCACAACCCAATTATGACACCGCTAACATGCAAAAAGAAAAACTGGGCAGAGGTCTGGTAGCCGTAACAGACGGTTCAAGCACTTTTATCTCATGGAGATGCCTTCCTTCCGACAAGAACACTTATACCTACGATTTGTATAAAAACGGAAAGAAGCTGCAAAGCCTGTTCAACAAAACCAACTATTCAGACACGGAAGCCCCGGATCCTTCGGCAACCTATCAGGTTATCACCGTAGACCAGACAGGACAGGCCATCGACTCTTCTGATGTCGTAACGCCTTGGGCCGACGTATATAAACGCATTCATCTCAACAGGCCTGAAGGCGGGAAATGCAGTGATAATTCCACCTACGAATATACACCGAATGACTGCAGCGCCGGCGATGTGGACGGAGACGGCGAATATGAAATAATCGTGAAATGGGATCCGAGCAATGCCAAGGACAACTCTCAAAACGGATATACCGGCCCTGTACTGATAGACTGTTACAAAATGGACGGGACACAACTATGGCGCATCAACCTGGGTGCAAATATCCGCGCAGGAGCACACTATACACAATATTTGGTATATGACTTCGATGGCGACGGACGCGCAGAACTGATCTGCAAAACGGCTCCAGGAAGCCAGGACGGAAGCGGAGCATACGTGACGGAAGCAGCCACAAACCTGACCATCAAGAATGCAGACAACAGCAAAAGCTATGTCGACGGCGGCGGACGTATTCTCAGCGGACCGGAATACCTGACCATATTCAGCGGACTGACAGGAAAAGCCATACATACCATCAACTATAATCCGCCCCGTGATATCAAGCCTATGGACAAAGCACACTGGGGCGACAACTACGGCAACCGCGTAGACCGCTTCCTGGCCTGTGTAGCTTATCTGGACGGACAGAAACCGAGTGCGGTCATGTGTCGCGGATATTATACATATTCTTATCTGTGGGCTGTAGACTTTGACGGCAGCAAACTGAAGCACAGATGGATACATAAATCAGAGACGCCCTGGGAAGGTGCTTATGGAGAAGGTGCCCACAATATCTCGACTGGTGACGTGGACGGAGACGGAAAAGACGAAATCATGTATGGTTCTGCAGCCATAGATGATGACGGCTCGCTGCTTTACCGTACCGGTATGGGACATGGTGACGCCATCCATCTGGGCGACCTTGATCCGGACAGACCGGGACTGGAATTCTTCATGGTGCATGAAAGCAGTCCATACGGCGGCGACTTCCGGGACGCCAAAACGGGCGAAGTGCTGAAACGGATCACGACAGGACGCGACACGGGACGCGGCGTAGCGGCTGACATCGACAGCGAACATCGTGGATATGAATACTGGTTTTCTACACAAAGCAACGTCTACAATTGCCAGCATCAGGCTATTGCCAATTCCTGCCCCAGCATGAACTTCCGGATATACTGGGATGGCGACCTTTATGATGAGTTACTCGACGGCACCGTCATAGACAAATGGATTTCTTCCAGCAAATCCACCCAGCGACTGGCCAACTTCCATGAATATGAGGCCTCCAGTGCCTGCAACGGAAGTAAAAACACACCTTGTCTGAGCGCCGATCTGTTTGGCGACTGGCGGGAAGAGGTCATTCTGTTTGACGGCAACACCAAAAGTGACCTCAATGTATTCACCACAACTTATCCTAGCCAATACAAGGTGCCCACGCTGATGTCCGACCATATCTACAGAATGGGAATAGCATGGCAGAACGTAGGCTACAACCAGCCACCGCACCTGGGATATTATTTGCCGGATTCCCTGAGCAGACCTTATGAACTGATTCCTATGGGTGAAGGACGTCTGGAGCAGACCGTCATACAAAATGCCGAAATGACACCGGCCGTATACCGCTTCGTCAACTGCACCGTCAACAGTGCCAGCGGACTGCCGGACGGAGTCAAGATGACACGTGACGCCAACAGTTGTATCCTGACAATTGCTGGTACACCTACAGAAACCGGAACATTCCCGTTCAAAATCAGAGTCACACACAGTTTCACCAAAGAACGCGGAGAAATCAACGGCGTCCTGACTGTCAAGGCTGACGAAACGGCACTCCATACTCTGCAGGAGACGAAAGGGATTGAAGTCAGCCCGACATTTGACCATGAAATCGCTATCCGGATCCATAAAGAACAACCGGCCGATGTACACATCGCCCTCTTTAACAACGAAGGAACGGCCATAGCACAAAAAGATACCCACATCCACGGCACTTATACGGCTGCCCTCAACGGACTGGCCCATCTGCCCAAAGGAGTTTATCTGGTCAAGGTCAGCGACCAGCTGCACAAGCAAACATTCCGCACCGTGAAGAAATAATTTTCCGAAATGCACCGCCAACAAAGGACGGTGCATTTTTTTATGGCATTTTTGTTCCATTCTCTCTTTTTTTACATATCTTTGCCACGACAGTATTAATCTTAAATCATATCTACTTATGGAACATCAACTATTCTGGATCGTACCGGCGTCCTCATTGCTGGCGCTCCTGCTGGCCTGGTATTTCTACCGCCAGATGATGAAAGAAAGTGAAGGCACGCCTCTCATGGAAAAAATCGCCAGACATGTGCGCGAAGGGGCTATGTCGTACCTCAAACAACAGTACAAAATCGTGGGACTGATATTTCTGGGACTGGTCATTCTGTTTTCCGTCATGGCTTACGGTTTCAGCCTGCAGAACTCATGGGTACCGGTTGCTTTCCTTACCGGCGGTTTCTTCTCCGGATTATCCGGATTTTTAGGCATGAAAACGGCCACATACGCCTCAGCACGTACGGCCAATGCAGCACGCGACTCACTCAACAAAGGCCTGCGTGTAGCTTTCCGAAGCGGTGCGGTAATGGGACTCGTAGTAGTCGGACTGGGACTGTTCGACATTTCTTTCTGGTATATTCTGCTGGACCACGTGATTCCGGCTGACGAATTCAGCCCGACAGCCAAACTGTGCATGATCACCACAACAATGCTGACATTCGGTATGGGTGCCAGCACACAGGCCTTGTTCGCACGTGTAGGCGGCGGTATCTACACCAAAGCCGCTGACGTAGGTGCCGACCTGGTCGGCAAAGTGGAAGCAGGCATTCCTGAAGACGACCCACGCAACCCGGCTACCATTGCTGACAATGTAGGTGACAACGTCGGTGACGTGGCCGGCATGGGTGCCGACCTTTATGAATCATACTGCGGTTCCATTCTGGCTACTTCCGCACTGGGTGCAGCAGCTTTCATCAGCAGCAGTGACGTCGACATGCAATATAAAGCCGTCATTGCCCCAATGCTGATTGCCGCAGTAGGTATCATCTTGTCCATCATCGGCATATTCTCCGTACGGACCAAAGAAGACGCCAGCATGAAGGATCTGCTTAACTCCCTGTCTGTTGGTACGAACCTGAGCTCAGCCCTTATCGTGGTAGCCACATTCACCATACTGTGGGCGCTCCAGCTCGACAACTGGCTGAACATCGCTTTCGCCGTAGTAGTCGGACTTCTAGTCGGTATCGTCATCGGACGCTCTACGGAATACTATACTTCACAATCTTACCGTCCTACCCAAAAGCTTTCTGAAAGCGGAAAGACAGGACCGGCTACGGTCATCATTTCCGGTATCGGCCTCGGCATGATTTCCACAACAATCCCGGTTGTAGCCGTCGTCATAGGCATCATCCTGTCTTACTGGCTTGCTTCCGGTTTCGACCTGACCAATGTCAGCATGGGACTTTATGGTATAGGTATCGCTGCCGTCGGCATGCTTTCCACATTGGGTATCACACTGGCTACTGACGCTTACGGCCCGATTGCCGACAATGCCGGCGGAAACGCAGAAATGAGCGGACTGGGTGAAGCGGTCCGCAAACGCACCGACGCACTCGACTCATTGGGTAATACCACAGCAGCCACAGGAAAAGGATTCGCCATAGGTTCTGCCGCACTGACGGGTCTGGCTCTGCTGGCCTCTTACGTGGAAGAAATCCGTATCGGACTGACCCGACTCGGACAAACGGTACTGGAAATGCCGAACGGTGACCAGATACAGATACACGAAGCATCGTTCACGGATTTCATGACTTATTATGACGTAACCCTGATGAACCCGACAGTCCTTTCCGGCATGTTCATCGGAAGCATGATGGCCTTCCTGTTCTGCGGTCTGACCATGAACGCCGTAGGTCGTGCTGCCGCCCATATGGTAGAGGAAGTACGCCGCCAGTTCCGCGAAATCAAAGGTATTCTCTCGGGCGAAGCAGAACCTGACTATGCCCGTTGCGTACAGATTTCCACGAAAGGTGCCCAGCGTGAAATGGTATTCCCTTCACTGCTGGCCATCATCGCTCCCATCATCACAGGACTGGTATTCGGTGTTCCCGGTGTGATCGGTCTGCTGGTTGGCGGTCTGTCTGCCGGTTTCGTATTGGCGATATTCATGGCCAATGCCGGCGGTGCATGGGACAATGCCAAGAAATACGTTGAAGAAGGCAATTTCGGCGGCAAGGGCAGCGAAGTACACCGTGCCACTGTAGTCGGCGATACCGTAGGTGATCCGTTCAAGGATACATCCGGCCCGAGCCTGAACATCCTGATCAAACTGATGTCCATGGTCGCCATCGTCATGGCCGGACTGACCGTTTCTTGGAGTCTGTTCTAAGCGATCTCAAGATACAGAAATAAATTGCGGGGTTACCGTCACTTTTTCCGTGAGGTAGCCCCGCTTTCCTTATGGTCTGAAAAGGACCATCCTATTTCTTCTTCATTCTTAATACAGTCAATGAATAAGGCTTGAATTCATAGACGAATGAAGAACCGAATCCGTTGTAATCCGAATCAACCGGAGAAATCTTCATGGGTTCTGCAAAACTGTTCTCTTGCTGAAGAGAATCACTGCTCAACGTGATGACATGTCCTCTGTACTCTACATCGCCGCCATTAAGATTAATCTTTACCGGACAGGACTTCGCCGTGGCATTGACCACCTTGACAATCACTTCACCAGCCGTTTCATCATAACCGGCTACATAGAATCTTCTGTTAAGCGGTTTATTGACATGAGCCAATATCTTACGGCCATCAATATAATAATCGGCACCTTTCTCAGTGAGAACGATCTTAACCTTATACCAGCGTCCGGTATCTATCCGGTCTGCGACCTTATCGGATGATACAAAGCTATTATCGTTTCTTACCGTTTCAATGGCAGTAGACGTATTACCCCATCCTCCGGCATTCAGCATATATCCGCCTGAAAGATCGGGTTTTTCCATTCCGAAATAAGCAAAGAAGCCTTCATTGCCAGAAATCTTGTTGACCTCAAACTCTATGACATCTCCAACACCGGCCTTTCCCTTTGTCCAAAGCAAAGCCGTACGGTTCTCATTGCTGCCTTGTGTATAAATGCCGTCAACCGACTTCCAGTCACCTCGCACAGCAACCCACTGTGAGGCATCTGACATGTCTGCCTTCTGGATCTGACTTCCCGTACTGTCCGTCACCGTCAGATTCCTGAACTGTACCTGCGTACTCCATGTTCCAAATCCCACATAACCCTTATCCTGAAGCATTGGCTCTATTTCTTCATTCAGCACCGTAGCCTTGACCGGAAGGTTATAATCGGGCTTATGCTCGGCAAACATCTTCTGCACATAATAAGAAGAACGGCCTACCACCTGACTGTTGCTTATCCATATCAGATTAGTAGACCAGCAACGGTCATTCTTGTTTTCGAACAAAGGAGCATAAGAAGCCATGGTCACCAGATCACTGTTACGTTCCATACCGGTAATGAACGCCGCCTCACTTAGCGCAGCCAGCATATTACCGCCGCCTACGCCCTGATTGCAGGCATATTCTCCCACATAGACCTTATATTTGCCCCGTTCATGAGTATCGAAAATACGGGCATTGTCGAAGAAGAAATCGGGTGCCACATACCAGTGCGGGTCAATCATATCGGTGCGACGCGCCTCACCCAGGCCGTTAAGTCCATGATTGGAAATCAAGGTCAGCTGAGGATATTTGGCTTTAATGGCATCATAGAACATGTTGAAACGGCTGTCATAAAGCGGTCCCCAGTTTTCGTTACCTATTTCCACATAGGCCAGAGGATAAGGTTCGGGGTGCCCCTCCTTTGCACGTACGGCGCCCCACTTCGTGCTGACATCACCTATAGCGTACTCAATCGCATCCAGAGCATCCTGCAAATAATCTGCAGCCTTCTGATCGGAACAGGCTTCTCCGGTACGATACTGACAGGCTATACCGACATTGCAGACATACATACCCTTGGCGCCCACATCTTCACAAAAATCGAGGAATTCCTTATATCCGAATCCATAAGTATTGCGGTATCCCCAAGTGTCATACTCTCCCGGCCTTGCAGCGGGATCGCCGAGCGTTTTCTTCCACTGCACCCGGTTATTAAGCGTGATACCTTCGACAATACATCCTCCGGGCCAACGGATAAAAGCCGGATGAAGACCTTCTATCATTTCTGCCACATCCTTGCGCATGCCGTTTTCCCGTCCCTTATAAGTATCTTCGGGGAAGAGTGAGACATAATCAAAATAATAAACGCCATCGGCCGGTATGTCAATGGCCAGACGACCGGCAGTTGTGGTATCAGTAGCCTGAATATTGACTTTATACTCCTGCCACTTTCCATCATTCTTCAGCTGAATCACAGTACGACCCAGTTCCTTGTCGGCCGATCCCAGCAAACGGACAGCCATCTGTCCGGCTCCTGCAGAAGTACGCATAAACATACGCAAGCGATAAGACGCATCCTTCTGTAAAGCCAGTCCCCAATAACCTTTATTAATCAAAGTAACACCGTTGCCTTTTTCTGTCACATTGACTTTCAGTGAATGAGGGGCTGTAGAGAAATTAGGCTGCTCAGATGTAACCGACATATCCGCACGTCCGGTTGCCGTCACATCCAGTTCCCAACCCGGACAGGGATCTGTTCCCCATCTATAACGCCCTGAAGCGGGTTTTCCCGATGAATGATGGATGACAGTGGGAGCAACAAGCTCTCCATTCTCCACTTTGTAACCTTCAGGAATCACACGCTCCTCGAAGCTTCTGTTCATCAGCATTTCTCCATAAAGGCCGCCATCCCCGGCATGGTTTATCTCCTCAAAGAAGATACCATACATTGATTCAGGCACTTCCGCCCCTCGGGTAGTCAGATCAATGTCAAGCACGACTTCCGGTTCGGGCGATTTACAGGCACTCAGGCTTAAAGCCAATGCAGCCATACACACTAACTGTTTTTTCATGATGATTTAAATTTAAGTTATAAACTAACTTGCCTCTATAAAACAAGCATATTGACAATAAGTATAATGATAAAATGTATTTTTCAGAATAGCTCGGTCAACCACAACATCTCTCTGGCTAAAGCTAACAAGAAGAACCCGTTTTTCAAAATCACGTTGTCGCAAAAGAACTGAATTAAAGCTTTTTAAACATGTTTTAAACGTACTTTATACACTGTTGGCTATTGCCGGACACCAATCATACGGCAGAACATCTTTCCGGACCTGGATACCTGTAGGACAGGAACCGATCCGTTTTATTGTCAATCACCTCACATACGGTATTTACAGAAAAAGCAAAACCTCCATTAACAGAATACGGATAACCTGTTACCGGCATTTGCAACATGAAAAAATCCCCTTTGGATTTTTTCCAAAGGGGATTTCCGCAAAGATGAATATCAAACATTAATCATATTACTGAGCTACCAGTTCAATCACATGACTCTGTGTCTGTGCAAAACCGAATACGTCCAGTCCGACCTTCATCAGATAATCTCCTGAATAGGTTTTTCCATTAGCTTTCAACGTAGACTCCACACCTGGCATGAGATTGATCTCTGTCACCTTGTATTGTTTATAAGGATCCAGTCCCTGAAGCTTTACAGCCATCAGTTTCTCCTGAAAACGCGGATGAATGTCGTAGGCAAACAGCACAGCCTGTCCCTTATCCTTGCTGACATAATTGACAGCCATGTGGTTCGTTTCATAAGGTGAAACCAAACGATACTGATCGCCGTCCATAATGGCTGGCTGCAGACGCTTCCAGTTGGCCACAGCAATCTGGCAGTACTCCAGTTCCTCACCGCTCAAATCCTTCAATCCAAGGTCGAAGCCCAGTTTACACATGGAAGCCACATCGGTACGGAACTTGACGGATGTGTTCTTGTTCCAACTTGTCACGTGTGCGCACATGGCCTTTGCCGGGAAGAATTGTGAAAAGCCCCACTGAATATAAACCCGCTCCACCGGATCGGTATTGTCACTGCACCAGAACTCTGTGAAGTATTTCAATGCTTCATAATCGCAACGTGCTCCTCCTCCGGAACAAAGCATCATCGGCACATTCGGATAATTCTCTTTTACACGTTTCAGGACATTGTAAATGCCACGGACATGATTGATATACAACTGACCCTGCTTGTTTTTAAGATAGGGTGAATAGATATTTGTGATAGGACTGTTGCAATCCCATTTGAAGAAAGCGACCTCGGGATTTTCCTTCATGATTTTCTCCACAACCTCATATACATAATCCTGTACATCCGGATTACTAAGATCAAGTACCAGCTGATTACGGTAATAGTATATCTTGCGGTTATCATCATGAATAGCCCAATCAGGATGCTTCTCAAACAATTCGCTCTGGGGATTGACCATCTCCGGCTCGATCCATATACCAAATTTTACACCGGCATCTTTGGCAGCCTTAATCAAAGCAGGTATACCGTCAGGCAACTTGTTGTGGGTTACTTCCCAATCGCCCAATCCGGCATGATCGTCCTTGCGAGGGTATTTGTTACCGAACCATCCGTCATCGAGAAGGAACATGTCGACACCCAGATGCTTGGCCTCTTTCATGAGACCGGATAAAATCTCCTGATTAAAATCGAAACCTGTATTTTCCCAGTTGTTCAAAAGGGTAAGACGGCTGCCTTTACCATCCTTAAGGCTATAATTACGCGCCCACTCCTGCAAGTTACGGCTACCTTGAGATGCTCCATTATAGCTTAACGTAAAAATAAACTCCGGTGTGGTAAATACTTCATCTTTCTTGAGTTCGTAATTGGAAGCATAAGGATTGATACCCGGTATGACACGCAGATTTCCGACATTGTCTATTTCAAAAGTAAAACGGAAATTACCGGTCCATCCCAACGTACCCATCAATACTTTACCCTGCTGTTCTGCGACGGGCTGCTCTAGTCCCAATTCAAAGAACGGATGGGTATGCATGGCTGCACGGCTACCCAGTTTCGTATCGATCACCTTCTTGCCAAACTGCAACTGCTGGCTGCTCATCTGTGCTTCCTTAGCCCAGTCACTGCTGAATTCCGTCAGATAATAAGATGAATTGTTAAAATAGAGCATGGTTGAAGCGTAAGCTGACAACACAATCGGTTTCTTTTCCTGATGACGGATCTCACTCCAGGTCTTTATCACGTTTTCCTTCGGATAAGCCACATAATGCAAGGTCACATCCACCGGATATTGGTCATCCCGCAAGTTGATGGTCGTCTGCGTTCCTCCCTCTACCGCACTGGTAGAAGAAGACACATAATAAAGATAAGTTGATGTCTTGCCATCATTATGGGTAATAGATATTGCCGGTTCGAAATAATCCTCATTACCCGATCCGCTGTAAACTTCCCAACCACGCTGGCTGACACTACCGTCAGAACCGGCATGTATATCCCAGGAAAAATTCTGGATATCGTTATCATTCAACAGTCTCTCGCCGAGATAGGTCTGGTAAAGACGTCCGTTGTCACCAACCTGTAACACCAGATCTGTCTGATCGGTTGAAATCCGGATCACCTTCTTTTCGTCTGCATTCACCTGCAGGGCTGCAAGCATTAAGACGCCTGCTACTAAAACTTTTTTCATGGTCATTATGTTTTTAGATTAATATTTGTATCTTAAATCCTGTCATCCTTAAAATTTAAGACTGGCACTGAATTCTACTGTAAACGGACGCAGGTAGCTTCCACTCATGTAGCATCCGGCATACTTTGAGGCCTCATCCTTGGTGATCAGCTCAGATCCGCTGATAGTTCCCTTGGCTCCCTTCTGATTGAGGAAATTGATCACAGTCACACCCAGATCCCAATGTTTGTTGACTTTCCAGTTGATTCCACCGAATGTCTCCCAACGGCCATTGAAATACAAGGCTTCCTGAAGGTTGGCATAAGTTTTTCCAAAGTAACGGAAACTTAACCACAAGCGCAAATCTTTCGTGATATTATAACTTGGATCCAACTCAACAAGTACCTGCGGAATCTCCTTTACAATCATATCATTGGCATTGACCGACATTTCTGTACCGTCATTAAAGGTTACGCTGGCACTGTAATTCTTATAAACCGGTTTCTGATAAGTAAACAAAGCATGCAAATGGAAATTCTTGAAAGGATCAATTTCTGCTGAAGTGGTCCATCCCAACGTCTGGATATCATAAATCAGCAATACGGTTTTTCCCTCGTCTGTTCCCGGCTTGGTCAGATTCTGCTGGTCAATATTATTGGTCTTGGCGATATAAGTCACCATTGAAGTCAAATCCAGCCATTTGTTACGATAATATAATCCGCCACGTACCAGAGGAATAGTCACACGATTGTACTGCTCTTCTGTAGGACCTGTTCCAGCGTACTCGTTAATTCTCGGAAAACGAGTGGCAACAGAACCGTCGGCTGTCAATCCAAATCCTTTGAAAATATTATAGTTCAAACGGAGTGTAGCCGCATAATTCAATTTATCCTTAGTCACATTGGCCGGTGTGATCACTTCTCCGTCAGGAGCCGTACCACCGATATAGAAACCGGAATAACGTGAATGGGCTATCTGATCGGCCGACATCCGGTAATATTCCAGACGACCGCCATAATAAAGATTAAGACGAGGAGTTATCTGCCAGTCATCAGTCAGATAAAGTGCCAGTTTGTTTTCGTAACCGACTGTATATTCCGGACTCAATTCATTAAATCCTCTGAACTTGCTACCGTCTGACGCCGTAAGGATTTCAGGATATTCCTTCACACTGCCCGTCCATTGGAATGATGAAGAATGATAGTCCAGGTGATAATACCATTCATTAAGTCCCAAACGCAACTTATGATTTCCGAAACGTTGCTGCAATTCTGATGTCAACAGGAAATTCTGTACCTTTCCGACATGAAGCCAGGTCCGACGTCCTTCAATCAGTCCTTTATACGGGGTTCCGTCGTCATAGGTATATCCGGCCGTTTCATCAACAGAAGTAATGGTACTTCCACCGAAATCCACATAATTGGCTTCTGGAGCATTCATATATTTCATGTCGAGTTTGAACTTCATGCCATTGTCAAAAGTATAATCGGTCAATAAAGCCACTTCATGTGAACGGTTGTCATTCAAATCACGCAAATTGGCTGATTTGATCTTACCATCCATAATATCCATATACTGAATCTCACCGCTGACCGGACCGTATGAAGCTGTTCCGGGTTCAAATCCGTCCAATTCTTTTATAGAACCGTCGCCGACATATATGAAGGGAGCCGCATTAAGCATATTGCCCGGATTACGACTGTAGGCATACTTATAAAGCAAACTGATTTTTCCCTTGTTGTTATTGAACAATCTGGTCAGACCGCCATGGTAAATCTGCGTACGGTCGGAATATTCATCAAATTTCACATCAAAGCTTCCCGGATCAAAATTCTGATAAACACTGGCTGTATAAAGCCATTTGTCACCGATACCTCCTGAAACATTGAAATCAAACTGTTGCATGCCATAATGATTGGCACGGTAATTCAGTATGCCTTTGAATTCCTTTTGTCCCAAACGACTCATTGCATTGACAGAATAGGCAATATTACCAGTGGTAATTGCCGACTCGGAAGGATCCATCAGTCCGACTTCTCCCAGACTGGCATCACTCCGCCAATGCGCAGCCAACTTATGAACTGCAGAAGAATAGACGGCTGGCAAACCGTTCTCATAGACATTGACATCCTCACTGGGCAAGCCAATCTGTATTTCACGGGGTTTATTGGCATCCGAAGCATTCAACATGACATTACGTTCGCTTCCGTCTGCCTTTTTCACTGAAAGCGTGTCAGCAACAACATTCTCTTTTTTCTTTGTTTCATATCCCTTGCCTTTCTGGCCATATACCGGCATTCCAGCAATCAATGCCGTAAAAAGGATACAAGTGGTTACATTCTTTTTCATGGACTACTGTATTAAAGGTTAGCTATACTCATCGTATCAAACGCGTTGTCATCAATGACCGTTGCAAATGTAAAGCAGATTACAAACAATTGGCCGTGCAAGTAGATAAAGAGTAGATTAAAAGTATAGTATAAAACTATTAAACACCTCATAATCTTTTGTTTAAACATTAAACTCAAGTTATTTAAAGTAGAGACTTGTTTTTAATCCATAATTAATTATCTTTGCATTTGTTACATGACTTGAAACAAAATTATCATGAAAAAAGCCATTTTCATCTTATATGCCCTCTTCCTTTATACAACAGTATACGGCGAGGAACTGAATTCGCTCTATGAACGGCTGGACTCCGTACTGGCACACAGAAAGGAGTATGCACGACAAAAAGAAGAGAAAATAGTTGCAGTCCGTCAGACAATCAAATCTCAAACATCACCTGAACACCTGTTTCAGACCTATTACACCCTTTCGGAAGAATATTATACATACCGCTCCGATTCCGCTCTTTTCTACATAGAAAAAGCTGCCGACATTGCCGAGCGGCTTGACAACAGGCATTATAAGGATATGGTGCAAATACAGAAGTCACTGCTAATGGCCACAACAGGCTATTTCAGTCAGGCTCTCAGTCTGCTTGACGACATCAACAAGCAGAATTTATCCCAAGATCTGCTTTTCCAATATTATACGGCATACGAATGGATTTACAGTGTATGGAGCGAATATTCCAACGATGACGTCTTTACGCCACTATTCCGTAAAAAAGAGATTCTGTATACCGACTCCATGCTACAGGTTCTTCCTGCCGACAAGGCAGAATACCACTACTGGAGAGGAGAATACCTGGCACGTACCAACCAACAGGAAGAAGCGGAAAAATCCTATATGAAAGCTCTGGAAGGATTACCCGTCAATACCCGACTCTATGCCTGTGTCACATGCGGAATCGCCTTTACCCATCTCCGCAGAGGAAACATGAAAGAATATGAGCATTACCTTATCCTTGCAGCCATTTCAGACATGGTATGCCCCCTGAAAGAAAATCTGGCCATGCAAGAACTGGCCATGCACATATTCAAAACAAGGAAAGACGACCTGGCAAGAGCCAACCGCTACCTGTATTATGCCATGGAAGATGCCATGTTCTACAATAACCGGCTTCGTATGCTGGAAATCGCCCAAAAATATCCCTATATTGTAAAAGCTTATCAGGAACAAAGCCAATATAAAAGCAAAAGGATCATACTGGCATTTGTTTTTATTTGCATTCTGTCTGTTTGTCTGGCCGTGTCTCTGTTCTTTATCTACAGACAGGTCAAACAGATCAGACTGCGAAGAAAATCAGAAAAGGCCATGAACAACAGACTGAAAGAACTGAATAAGGAACTGATCACCACCAACAGTTCACGTGAAAAAAATGTCAGCTTGTTCCTGGATCTCTGTGCAGCTTATATCGACAAACTTAACCGTTTTCAGGAACTCGTACGCAGAAAGGTAAAATCCAAACAATATGATGATCTCTTGAAAATCAGCAACAGCTCAAAAATGCCGGAAACAGAAGCCAAACAATTCTTTGTCAATTTCGATACGGCTTTTCTGACTCTATATCCCCATTTCGTGGATGAATTCAACAAACTGCTCAAGGAAGATGCCCAAATCACACTCAAACGAGGCGAACTGCTTAATACGGAATTACGCATTTTCGCACTGATCAGAATGGGTATACAAGACAGTTCACGCATCGCCACATTGTTGTTCTATTCCCCTCAAACCATTTACAATTATCGCACCAGCGTCAAAAACAGAGCACTTAACAGAGAAACATTTGAAGAACAAGTCAAAAAACTATGTCCACTTGTAGAGCGTACTGATTCCGATTCGGCCGATACTCTCAACAATATAACGATCCTGCAGAACAAGGAACAATGATCACAACATAGATATTCACATATAAACTGATTTCATACCATATCATAACCCACAATTGACAGATATCAAATCAAGCCTAAACAAACTTATTCTTCTGATTTTCAAATAGCAAAAAAACAAAAAACAGAAAGTTTTCCTTTCATGGAAAAACTTTCTGCCTGAATTGTGACTCCGAAGGGATTCTAACCCTTGACCTTCAGAACCGGAATCTGACGCTCTATACAGCTAAGCTACGGAGCCTTGAAAACGGTGACAAAATTATATAAAAAAAAGGATAAAAGCAAGAAATAGCTTATAATTTATTTTAATAAGAAATAATCATATAGACACTTTTTATACTAAAATACTTGTCATTTGATTTAAATTGTATATCTTTGCCACACAAATTGAAAGCAACAACAAAAGACATAAAACAATGAGTTATTTAATAAAGCCACAAAATTATACAGCAAAACTGAATCTACAGCAAACTGAAATTGCCATCAAGAAAATCAAAGATTTCTTTTTAAGCAGTATTTCCACTGAACTTCGCCTGAGAAGAGTTACAGCACCTTTGTTCGTACTGAAAGGATTGGGTATGAACGATGATCTGAATGGTATAGAAAGACCTGTGACATTTCCCATCAAAGACATGAACGAAGCACAGGCAGAAGTTGTCCATTCATTGGCCAAATGGAAAAGAGTCACACTTGCCGAATATGAAGTCGCTCCGGGACATGGCATCATTACCGACATGAATGCCATTCGTGCAGATGAAGAACTTGGCAATCTTCATTCTTTATATGTAGACCAATGGGACTGGGAACGAGTAATGACCCGCCCGCAACGCAATGTAGAATACCTCAAAAGAATTGTCCGACAGATCTATTCAGCCATACTGAGAACTGAATTTTACATCAGCGAAACCTATCCTCAACTAAAAGCCTTCCTTCCAGAAGATGTCCATTTTATCCATGCCGAGGAATTGCTTCAAATGTATCCTGACATGACAGCCAAAGAAAGGGAAAATGCCATCTGCAAAAAATACGGTGCTGTATTCATTATCGGTATTGGCTGCAAACTGAGCAACGGACAAGTCCACGACATGCGTGCCCCGGACTATGATGATTACTCTACCATCGGCGAAAACGGACTGCCGGGACTTAACGGTGACCTTTTGGTTTGGTATCCCATTCTGGATCGTGCCATCGAATTGTCATCAATGGGTATACGTGTTGATCAGGAAGCTTTGCTCAGACAACTCAAAGAAAGTCACAAGGAAGAACGGAAAGAACTTTATTTCCATAAACGACTTCTGGAGAACACACTTCCTCTCTCTATCGGCGGCGGTATAGGACAAAGCCGCCTTTGCATGGTCCTGCTTCATAAAGCCCACATTGGTGAAACCCAATCGAGCATCTGGCCGGATGAAATGCGCAAGGATTGCAAGGAAGCAGGAATGATTCTGATATAAACTGATTCGCGATAGTTTTCTCGCTAACGTCCTGTCTGATGTCAGACAGGACGTTTTTAATTCTTTTATAAACCTCTTTTTTTCTGATGACATGACAGAATTCGACCATCATTTAATTCTTGAAACCAAACTTGGTTCTTTGACCATTGGCGAAAAAGACGACGCCATCGTTTGCGTAAAATGGAATTACAGTATCTCAGAAAATCCCCATTCTGAAAACAGGCTTCTCGAAAAAGCAGCCCGAGAAATCTTGGAATATCTGAACGGGGAAAGACAAACGTTCAACATTCCCACCACATTCATAAAAGGCACTCCGTTCCAAATCGGTGTATGGAATGCTCTCAAATCTATCCCCTATGGTCAGACAGTCAGTTACGGCCAAGTGGCTGATATACTCAACAAACCGCGTGCCGCAAGAGCTGTAGGCAGAGCCAATCATGAAAACCCTTTATGCCTGATTATCCCCTGCCATCGTGTGATAGGACAATCTGGAGCACTGACCGGTTATGCAGGTGGGCTTCATATCAAGCAGAAACTCCTGGAACTGGAAGGAATCAGTTTGTTACGATAAAAACAATATACAATTTATTCTAATATTATGATACTACCGTATCAAACAACAATTTTCTTTTTTATTAAGTTATAAACAAAAGCAACGTATTACTCAAAATTCCTTTTATTTTTTAATTTATATTGTTTATCTTTGTAAAGAGACAAAAACAAACTATATATACCATTACTCAATTAATTAAATACACTAACTATGAAATCTAAGATTCTACTTTCTACTGTATTATTGGCGTTAGGATTTACGCATACAGTATCAGCCCAGGAGCTAAAAGAAGAAACGGGAAGCAAAAACTACCCGCACATGTTCTTTGGCATTCATGGAGGTGCCCAAACAACCTTCACCAATTATAAAATGGGCAAACTAATTACCCCTACTTACGGTGCCTCATTCGGTGGATACTTCAATCCTATTGTCGGAACTCGCATCCACGTAAGCGGTTATGAAAACAAAGGAGGAATTAAAGAACTTGACAAGACTTACGAATATAAGTATGTCAACAGTAACATCGACTTGTTGCTGAATGTTACGAACATGTTCTCACAGAATAAAGACAGAGTATTCAATCTTATCCTGTTCGGAGGTATTGGTCTTCAATATGCATGGGATAACGACGATTTAAATGGCATGAGCGGAATCCAAACGACCCAGATGCCAAAAATATGGGATGACAATCTGCTGAGCCATAATATCCGTGCCGGTCTTCAGCTGGATTTCAATATCACCAAGCATTTTGGCATCAACATGGAACTCGCAGCCAACAACACATCTGACCGTTACAACTCAAAAACCAACAACAGCAATGACTGGCAGGCAACCGCCTCTTTGGGACTGATCTTCAAATTCGGACACAAGAAGAGCAAACCGGTACAGCAAGTTACCCCTGTTGAACAATGGGCTACCCGCACAGATACAATATGGTACGACAATGTAACCTATAAAGATGTAGTCAAACCAGTCCAGATGGAAGAAAACATCTACTACAAAATCCGTATGAGTGAACCGGAACCAATGGCAAAAGTAGAAAAGATCGCCAACTTTATCAAAGCCAACAAGAACTGCAAGGTCAAAGTTACAGCTTATGCTGACAAGGGAACCGGTACGCCTCAACTTAACATGAAATATTCTAAAGAACGTGCAGAAAAGGTCGTAAAGGCATTGATTGATGCAGGCATTGACAAGAATATCATCACGTCGGAATACAAAGGCGACACGGTACAACCGTTTAGCGAAAATGACAAGAACCGTGTAGCTATCGTTGTTGTAAGCGGTGAAAAGACAGACAAGGAAAAAGTAGTCAACAAAAAATTCCGGACTGAAGAGGTTAAATATAAAGTAGAAGAATAAGCAATCATATAAAAAGTAAAAGAACAGCAATTTCGCAAAAAACGAAATTGCTGTTCTTTTTTGTTTCTATAAAAAAAGACAGATAAACCCGTCGTATTTTTGAATGAAGGATATTTATAACAAGGAAATACAACAGAAACAATTTAATCATAAAAAAATCTGATTTATAATTCATACCAAACAGGTAGAATATGAGACGGCAGACTGCCGGACAGAAGGAGGAACACTATGTACAACGTATGAAAAGTGACTGAGGATATTGTTTGGGTTGGAGCCAGTGACAGAAGACTGGCGCTGTTTGAAAATATATTTCCAATTCCGCGCGGGGTATCCTACAACTCTTATGTATTATTGGATGAGAAGACGGTACTTTTGGATACAGTCGATGCGTCCGTGGCGGGACAGTTTTTTGAAAATCTGGAGCATGTGCTCGACGGACGGAAACTGGATTATCTGATTGTCAATCACATGGAACCGGATCACTGTGCGATGATCGGGGATCTGGTGCGCCGTTATCCGGAAGTGCAGGTGGTCGGAAACACCAAGACATTTGGAATGATAAAACAGTTCTTCGGAACGGATTTCGCGGAGAGAGCCGTGACGGTAAAAGAGGGAGATACGCTTGCAACCGGTGCGCATACATTGCACTTTGTGATGGCGCCGATGGTACACTGGCCGGAGGTAATGGTAACCTATGATGAGAAGGACAAGGTGCTTTTTGCTGCGGACGGATTCGGAACGTTTGGCGCATTGAACGGCAATATTTTTGCGGATGAAGTCGATTTTGACCGCGACTGGCTGGATGATGCCAGAAGATATTACACGAACATTGTCGGAAAGTACGGTGCATCGGTGCAGACATTGTTAAAGAAAGCCTCCGGGCTGGAGATCGCAGTGATCTGCCCGCTCCACGGACCGATCTGGAGGGAGAATCTGGGCTATATTCTGGAAAAATATCAGAAGTGGAGCACCTATGAGGCGGAGGATCAGGCGGTTGTGATTCTGTATGCAACCATGTACGGTAACACGGCATCGGCGGCGGATGCGCTTGCAGGAAGACTTGCGGCAAAGGGCGTGAAGAAGATTGCCGTTTATGATGTCTCGAACACCCATGTGTCGGAGCTCATCAGTGAGATCTTCCGCGCAAGCCATGTGGTGTTTGCGGCGCCGACTTACAACGGAGGCATCTATCCGGTGATGGAGAACCTGCTCGCCGACATGAAGGCACTTGCGGTTCAGAACAAGACCGTAGCACTGATGGAGAACGGCACCT
>OOCB01000068.1_pt1 | contig 153521 bp, 130 predicted proteins | sample 1671351 | NCBI WGS metagenome assembly OOCB01 (sample SAMN06348148, study PRJEB24527) | human gut metagenome | biome: human gut; feature: ankylosing spondylitis patient; material: feces | host: Homo sapiens | place: China | collected 2015-10 | reverse complement strand
GGATGTGGTTGTTAAAGACATAAAAAATGCCAGTACTACGGAACAGAGCGGGCATTATAAAATTGCTGTTAGTAAAGAGTTAGGCAAATTTAAAGATAATATTTATAGAGGTGGATTAAATGGTGTACATATTTGATGTCATATTTTCTTTCATTTTATTAACGGCTCTTTATATGAAGGCGATTGACTATCAAGATTCAAGATATGAAGTTTTTTCTTATGGCTTTATATCATATAAATACACTGGAGGACTTCTAATTCTTGTTCTAATTGTTGAAGCTGTTTTGGCAATGTGTTTTATATTTGGGAAGTATGTAATACAAGCATCTTTATTCACAGCTTTGCTTTTTATCTTTTTTGTATTCGCTCAACTGTATAAGAAGCATAATAAAGCAAATAACAAATGTAGTTGTTTTGGTAAAGTGGCGTGGTTAAATAAAATGCCTATAACCAGAAATTTGATTCTTATTTGTTTTTTGATGCTTAGAGTTCCTATGGCAGAAAGAAGTGTGGACATTAGGTCATCGTTGATAGAATTACTCTTGATCATTGTCATAATTATGTTGCTGGATTTTGTACAGACTTTCGTTAACTCTAGTGAAAGAAACTTGATATTATGATGCTTATCTATTTTCTTTCATGCTTACTTGTTTTGATGGGTTTAATTAGAAAAAGAGTAAGCAGAATGCTGAATACTGAAAGAAAACAAGTGTTTCTACGTTTAAAACAAGATGGGTACATTGATTTTGATACGAACTTCCCGATAATCTTTTTGTCATTGGAAACGGATTCATTTGAGGAGATTTCAAAGGTATTAAGTGAAGGTGAGATTCCCTTAATTGTAATTCTTAATTCTCCTTTATGGTATGTAAGGATGAAGGAGAAACAATGGAGCAACCATATTGTAATCCCATATGCTGATTTAAAAGGTTGGCTAAAAGATGTTAAAAGCAATTTTGTTTTTTTTGAAAAAAAAGAAAAAGTAACCAAAATAAATAATGTTTTATCTTTTTTAGATGCTATTAAAATCATAGAAAGGAGGTGATATTCATGGCATGTCCTGGTGGAAGCACGGTCATTGATACTACATACGGCACTCCGTTTTGCGCAAATAACGGCTGGTGCACTTGGTATCCGTGGGATAGCTCAAGTTCGAGAGTACAGCACGTGTACGATGTTTGCAAAAACAACAGTACAGGTGCAATATCTCACGAATACGCTAATACCAAAAACCTTGATCAATGTTGCTAGTCGTTGAATTATTTTAATACTTAGTGTAACGATGTATAGGTTGATAGGGATTTCTTTTACCTATTCAGCCTATACATTATGTCTTAGAAGGGAGAAACGATTATGGATGATGAACATAAAGACAAGCCACATATGAGGTTTCTCAAAAATAGTTTCATAAGTCAATTGGACATTGGACGTTACGTCCCGCAACCGATTGAAATTGAAAAGAGATGTTTTGATGATACAGTTTGGTCAAGTGAAGAATATAATGGTTCAGTAATTTTGATAACAAGTTTTTCATGTAACGTTTGTAATGCTGAGGTGGCTCGTGATCTTGCTGGTATCTTTCCTAATTTTCAATTTGTTCTTTTTACGGATGGAACCACGGAACAAGTTGAACAATTAAGAGAAAGACTTAGCGGAATAAAAGTAGTACATGCCAATGTCTTTATGGTGATTCGTCAGTTGGCGGTGCCTGGAGTACCTTTTGCTATTGCTGTAAATTCAGAAGGGCAGATCGTTTCAGGAAAAGCTTTCGATTCTATTGAAACTGTGAAGCTGGCAATACGCCCATTGCTTGAGGTTTATTATGAAGAAGCTTTATAAATCTGGATGCACCTTTCTGTTAACAGTCAAAGAAGTGATAATGACTATTTACCGATATAACAGATGGATAGTTATTATGGGGATATTATTTAGCCTTTATTTTTCTGTTGTGTCACTAACCATGGTACATACCTCTAAATGGTTAATAAATAGTTTGAATAGTGCAGATTTTAAAAGTTGTATTCAAATTTTTCTGTTAGTTACTTTTCTTAATTTGATTAAAAACATAATGAACGACTATCAACAACTTAAAAATGAGGAATTCTCCTTTCAAATTTCAATATTTAATCAGAAACGTCTAATCAAAGGTTTGGATGAGTATGAATTATATGAAAAAGAACATTCAGATTTTCAAAGTAAACAAAATATTGCTACTAGAGGAATAACAATGTATTTCGGATACTTTCGTCTTTCCATTCAATTGATCGAGAGTCTCCTTATTTCGGTGAGTTCTTTGTTTTTTTTAGTTAACTATTCCATTTATCTTGGGTTGTCTGTAATTTTAATATCACTTTTTAAGTTGATTATTATCAGTAAAATTATTAATAAAAAGGTTGATTTAAATAGGGAGTTGCAACAGCATCAACGTGAGCCGGATTATTTTTATAATTTACTTATAGATGTGCCGGTACAAAAAGAATTGAAATCTTATGGTATCACTGATTATTTCCTTGAGAAATGGAATCAAGCTAATAACAAAATGTATAGTATAAGAAAGAAATTACTTGTAATGCAATTGAAAAATAATGTTAGTCAAAATTTATTTTCACAATTAAGTTTAGCTGCTGTCATAGTTATGATTATTATCTTAGTGAGTAAACAAAGTCTAACCGTGGGCGACTATTTTGCTCTGACATTAGCCTTGAATCTCGCTGAAAGCAATATTACATCATTAGTTCGAAATATTACACAAGGAGCTGAGGATACGTACTATATTGACGATTTTAATAAATTTGTCCGTCCGAGAAGAAAGAGTGAAAATGGAACGACCTATCCTTATCAATTTAGAGATGGCATTGATATTAAAAATCTTTATTTTAAATATCCTAACTCGACAAAAAATGTATTGAACGATATTAGCTTTCGTATAGAGAAAGGACAAAAGTTGGTTATATTAGGGGAAAACGGATCTGGGAAAACAACATTGTTAAAATTGATTGGTGGTTTATATTCCGCTCCTGAGAATACAATTTTTTATGACGGCACAAGCCAGCATCTCCTAGACAAAAGCTCTTTGTTTAAGGGAATAACTACAGTATTTCAAGATTTTACTAAATATATGATTACAGTAAAAGAGAATGTTATTTTAGGTAATAACAGTGATCATTTAAATGATGAACTTATGCTGGAAGCTTTTAATATAGCCTCTTTTAAGGATTACAGAAATTTGCCAAATGGTATAGACACTCGTTTAGGTTATTTGACATCAGATTCGGTCAATTTATCGGGGGGACAGTGGCAAAAGTTAGCTCTTGCTAGGGCTCTATATAAGGGAGCTGATCTATTATTATTAGATGAACCAACAGCAGCTATAGATGCCGAGAGCGAAGTTCTTTACCTTGAAAATCTTTTCAAAGAGGTCAATAAAACGGTTGTTGTTATTACCCATCGCATTAATATTGCTTGTCTAGCTGATTATATTATATTCATGAAAGATGGAAATATTGTAGAGGCAGGATCTCACGAACTACTTCTGTCAAATGAAAACGGAATATATAAAAGACTTTGGGATAGACAGTCCAGTCCATTTCAATTAGAAGGAAGAGAGGTTGCATATGGATAAGCTTCCCGATATAGAACTTCTAAATCAAGATGGTCATTCAATAAAGACGATAGAGGCCTGGAGTGGAAAAGAACTTTTAATTGTTTTTCTATCTCTATACTGTAAGCGCTGCATTGAGTTGTTACCTGATTTAGAGAAAGTAAAGCAACATGGGTTACTACTAATAGTAGTTACGAATGGTGAAGTTGAGGAAAATCGTGACATTTCAGATCACTTTGGATGGGATATTCCTTTAATTTCTTTAAATAATAATGATATGGGAGAGTATTTCAAGGTTTTTGAGACACCAACAATACAAATTTACAGTAAAGAAGGAAGTTTGCTTAGTAAAGGGATTATAAACTATGCTGATGACATCACATTTTATGTAGACAGTATTGGCTCTAAAACTACATTAGGTGAGGTGCGTGAATGAGAGGGAATCTTATATGCTGTAAGAACTTAGATTTTAACAAAGACAGGTTATGTCACACACTCGGAGAAGTTATTAATCGAATTGAAATCTCTACTAGACCTAAGGTATTAGAAATATATGTACTTATTAAGTTATCAGGAATAGAAATAGATAAAAGTTATGAGGTGGAGGTGCAATTCAGGAATGAGGATAGAACAGTTGTTGGGTATACCGACAAGTTTATACTTTATAACAGAAGAGGAAATAAACAAGTGCCAGGAGTAGATTCCAGTATAAAAATGAAGGTTGTTATAACAAATACTGGTAATTTCACCATGGATTTGATGATCGACGGAGAAGATATAGATTCTTATCCCATATATATATTTGATCAAGGGGATAGCTGATGAAATTGAAAATATATTTTAAGCTGCTGTCTACATCGTTAATTAGAAACAAAACGGTTACCAGTATACTCACTTTACAAATGGCTATCTCTTTGATACTTGTCAGTATCATTGTTTCATTTTTAAATGCAGGATATCATACAATTAAGGATCAAGTGAATAGAAGTGTTGGGAATTCTGAAATTTTGCTTGGCATGCCAATTTCATTTGGGAAATTGGTGAAATATGAAGACGAATGGAGAAGTAAAGGCGAATTGGTCAGGTTTTCATATATTGTTTCTACAGATGATCTAATCAAATCAGAGCTAGATGAGGTTGTCCTACCAATTTTCGCTGTTAATAGAGACTATCCTTATTTCTTTGGGTTTCCCTCTGATGGGCTTAAAGAAGGAGAAGTGGTGTTAACAGTGAATGCTGCAAAACGAATTTTTCCAAGTGTAGCTTCTAAGGATATTTATAATCAAAAGATTGAGATCCTAGGAAAAGAATATTTTGTGAAAGCAATAGAACAGAAGAGCCTTGTGGATAGAGTGTATATACCATTAGCTGATTTTCGCAAGGCTTACGAAGACTTGGGAGATGTTGTTGTTGGTTCGTTATCGGTAGATCAAACTTCATCAAAAGTAATTCTTAAAGATCTAGAGTCATTCAAACCGAAGATAATGTCTCAAAGCTCTCAATCCAAATATCAAAGTTTTATTAGTTTTCTTGTGTTGGCCAGCATAATAACTATATTCTTGATATTTTATTCGATTATTAATTTTGTCCAGTTGTTCAGCTATAAAGTCAATAAAGAAAAAGACAAGTGGGATATATTGTTTCTTCATGGTGCTACTCGTAAAGATTTAAAATCCTATTTATATATTGAAACAGGGATTGTGACTATTGTTGCATTAATAATCTCAGCTATCGGTGTCGTAACAATTGTGAAATTTCTAAATGTAGATGGAATTACATTTTTATTCAATTATACAATTTTATCTGTGATCGTGGTAATTTTGCTTATTATGGTCTTATTTAGCGTAGAGATGACTCTTCGCAAGTTAAGAAGAAACTTATTGAAGTGAGGTATAGCATGCTTGATCTATGGAAAGTTGCTGTAAGTATGCTTCGGAGCAATCGAAGGATGATTTGGTTAATACGTATTCAATTTTTTTTCATGTTTCTCTTAACATTAATTTTATGCAGTGTCCTATTTGAAAATCAATCGCAAAAAAAAGTATTAAATGAAGAAATAGGAAGAGGAAGCTGGGTGATCAGTCCTACTATTAAAAATAGTAAAACCTCTAATATCCAATGGACAGAAGAACAGATTAATTGGTTGAAAGAGGAATATGCTGACCAAGTAGGACTAATTTATCTTTCCAAACATCAGGAAGCATTAAATCAAATATATGTTAATGATGTCATTCATAAATTTCTTGTACAAGATGGAAAAAATCCATCAACTGAACTCCTAGGGTATCTTTTGAATGAATCTGTAGAGTCTGGTACAAAAATTATTGAGATGGATACCTTAAATAACTTATCTGGAAGTCCATTAGTTTTTTTAATTGGTGTTGAGGAAGCGCAAATTCAAATCAAAACTTTAAGCAATGAGTTGAGTGAATTAAACTCCGGCTATTACTACGATATAAGACAGGTAATCAAGTATAAAGAGCAAAAAACTGAGATTAATCTAATATATACCAAGTCCTTACTCTTTTTTACAACAATATCACTTCTGCTAATTTTGACTTGTATCATTAGCTTTATTTTACTACAAAATCAGTATCAAGTGGCAAGGGTGAATTTGTTCAGGCATTTTGGTGCTACGAAAAGAGACATATTAAAAATATTTATTCTGATTAATGTGTATCTTACAGGACCATCTTATATCTTAGCTGTAATTCTCTCTATGCTTGTTGGATGGTTTTTATTCAATGCAATGGCATGGGTAATCTCATTTTTTATAAGTATTGGCCTATTGATTGTGATCTTAATATTTATGACACTTCCATCGGTGACGATTAATGCTAAAACTATTTGATTGGAGTATTCTAAATGAGTCTATTGGAATTACATGATATCAATAAAACGTATATTGGGCGTAAAGTTGATTCTGTCGTATTTCGTTCCATAAATTTAACAATTGAAGAGGGGGAGTATATCGGTATTTATGGAAGATCCGGCTCTGGTAAGAGTACATTACTGAATATGATTGGCCTTGTTGACTTACCAACATCAGGTGAAATCACCTTAGAAGGAAAGAAACTCCGCTCATTGGACGATGAACAATACGCGTTTATCCGTAATAAATATGTAGGATATATATTCCAGGACTTTAAATTGGTCGAAGATATGACAGTTTATGAAAACATAGAAGTGCCACTACTTTTTTCCAAAGAAAAGCTACCCACTACTGAGAGGAATGTGCGCATAACTAATTTATTGAAAGATTTAGGTCTTGAGGGCAAGGGAAATGCTTTTCCTGAAGAGCTGTCGGGCGGGCAAAAGCAGCGAGTTGCAATCGCTAGGGCTCTTGTTAACAAGCCTAAGTTACTGATCGCAGATGAACCAACGGGAAATTTGGATAGTGCTTCCTCTGAGGATGTTATGAGGATGATAACTCGTATTCAGAAAGAGAACAGGATGACAGTCATTATAGCCACACATGATAACTATATCAAAGAATTTGTTAATCGTATCATTCATGTTGAAGATAACAATCTTAGGGAAGGATAGTTTTTAATCATAAATGAATAAAATCTTGGTGCAATCAGGCTAGGATGGCTTTCAGAATGTGATGGGTCGCAAAAGTTTGGAAGTTGAGATTGTCTAGGTATTCAATTTTATTGCAGCATTAAGAACCTTTCTCGTTGGCACACTTTCAGGAGCCTAACAAGAAAGGTTCTTTTGTCATTGATAGTATCATGATTGAATTTCGATACCCTTCAAGGGTTTAGGTTGATATTCTGGGTGCGAAAGTTACAAGATAAACACTAGTCTTAGCCCTCATCCATATTGCCCATCTCCGTCAACACAACCGGCTGATAGCCGTTACGTCGATTCGATAACCACATGATGCTAAATCCAACAGCGCCGATGAGCGAGAAGAATACGCCAATGCTATACATGATTTCTGCACCGAAGCTCTGGAACAACCAGCCGCCGAACAGACCGGCAATCACGCCGGAGAGACCTCCCCAGGCCATCGTATAGACCGCTTGACCGGAAGAACGATAAGGTCTTGGAATGAACAGCATGGTCAGTTGCGTACCCACATAGAAGTACCCACCAAACGTAATGGAGTGCATCAACTGAATGAATACAATCTCCAGTGGGTTGTTAGCCATTGCCATGAGCTGCCAGCGAAGTGCAAACAGCACACTGATCAGAATGAGAGATGCCAGGAGCATGCTCATTTTGCGTTTGAGTAAACGGTCGAGCAGCAGGAATACGCCGACTTCGAGAATGGATGAGGTGAAGATGGCCCAGCCGACCATCTGTTTATCGCCACCCATCTCTACTATGTATAGTGACATAAAAGTACTGTTCATGGCATTAGGCACCGATACGAGTACACCCAGGCCGATAAATGCCATAAAATACGGATTGAACATGACTTTGCCAAACCGCCGAAAAGTAACCACCGGTGTATCCGAAGCGATCGGCTGTCTGGGTAGAAATACGGATAATACAAAGGCGGTGGCAATCATGCACGCAAATATAATGGATACACTGCCGATGCCAAAACGGTCAATGAGCGGTCCGGCTGCGACGGCAGTCAGCGCCCAACCGAGTGAACCCCAGAGCCGGAATGATCCAAATTTCTGGGTTGTACCATCGATATATCCAAGAATCAGACTGTTCGTTTGAGCAAATAATGGACTTTGAAAAAAATAAAAGAAAATCATGGCTACATAGATCCATGTATAAGTGGGCGCATAGAATACACCTTGGGCGAGCACAAATGTGCCTCCCATCATAATCATCAGAATGATGCGAATGTTGCGAGATTTATCGCTCCAGAAACCCCAGAACGGGTTGGCAAACAAGGATACAAAGGGTCCAATCGCCATGAGACTGCCAATCTCCAGTTTGGTCATACCAATCTCTTGCAGATACAACTGCAGGAATCCGGCGAAGATGGAGATGGCTCCATATATGAAAAAGTTATATAGTTTCAGAGAAACCAATGAGGGATTGCCTCTTGAAGGTGCAGGTCTGTCCAATTAAGCCATTCCTTTCAAATGCATATTGTTCAATGTATCATTTGTTGAAAGGGGATTCAATGCATAGCGAACGTTTTGAAATTGATGTAGTCAAACACATATCGTTACCAGGAGGGAGGATAACAACATGAACACGCGTGAATGGACAGGCATCATATTGGCAGGAGGATTATCCAGCCGCATGGGGACCAACAAAGCCATGTTGGAACTGAACGGTTCCGTTGTACTGCAACATGTCACAAAGGCCATGAGACCCGCCGTATCCCGTATCATCGTGGCTGCCGGACCCAATGTGACAACTTACGGTGCAATGGGCTACGACTGCGTTCAGGATCACTATCCGGGGAAGGGGCCACTCGCCGGTCTTCACGCAGCGCTGGAAGCTTCCGATACAGACTGGAATCTGGTATGCGCCTGCGATATGCCGCTCCTGCAAACGTCCTTTTTTGATGGGATAAAAAAGCTGGCCGAGGCGCATGACTCTTATTCTGCTATCGTTCCACGCGTGGATGGACATGTCCACCCTCTTGCAGGGGCTTACCACATACGAGTGCTCCCTGATCTGGAGCAACGTCTGATACAGGATCATCTTCGAGTCATGCGATGGCTTGAAGAGATCGGTTGCTGTTATGTCGAAACGGAAGAGCTTGAGAGAGCGGGTGTTCACCAAGTAGCGATGCAAATGAGTAATATGAACACGCCGGAAGAGTACAAACGTATCCGTAATCAAGATTCTGGACTCGATTCCGATCTGTGGGATACAGGATCACCTGATGCTTCTGCATGATGATTGCGATATTGAAGCGGGCTTTGGCCTGTCCAGCGTTTGAATTGTCTGCTGAAATGGGACAGATGGGTGTAACCGAGCTTCCACGCAATTTCCCCGAGCGACAGCTCTGGCTGTTCGATCAGCACTTTGGCCTCCTGCAACTTCAAGCTGGACAAGTAAGCCCTGGGCGATCGCCCGTACACCTTGCGAAAGACCTGTAAACCATATCCCGGGCTGATGCCAAACGAGGATATAATCTGCTCTACTTTGACCGTGGATACGCTGCTTTCCTTGGTTCGAAGCTGGGCATGGAATGCCTGCTTGATCGCCTCCGCTATAGCTCCCGCATAATGCATGGCTGTTGGAGCTGGTGCATGTGAAGCAGCAACGGAAGTGGTGGCCTCCGGTTCATTGTCAGCGGCTTGGGACAACAGGGCGAACAGTTCAAACATGCGTGCCTGCATGATCATTTTGTCAGTGGACGTGTAGGCTTCAGATACGTTAATCATCCCCATCCAACTCTCCAGCACAACGCGCATCTTCCTATTATCTGCCGTACCTGCTGCGTAGATTCGGCTGTGCTGTGACATCAGCTTCAGGGTGAAGACCGGATCATCCACATTAAAGTGAGCGCTAAAATAAGTCATGCCTTCCGTGGATACACATTGATTTGTATGTTTGAACCCGGGAGGAATGAGAAGAATGGAACCTTCCTCCACGGTATAGGTATAACCATGAATCACACTCTCCTGCGTACCTTCGATGATCAACATAATCTCAAAGCCCGGATGTGATTCCTCCGGCATCGCCCATCCACAGGGTACTTGTTGGCTGTGAGCACCATAGAATTTGATGTTACAGTCGATAATAGGCAGCCAGTGGGCCAGCGTATGGTGTGGCATTTCTCGGAGCTGTGACCGGATATCCATCATATTCACCTCGGAAAAGGGTAAAAACAACTTGCCTTATACAATCGGCACCCGTAGTATACTTCATTATAATCAGTTTAACGCAAGCAGGGTTAATCCATGGAACGCATCAGCGTTTGAAGTGGTTGCTGAACAATCCAAGTTCTTCAACCGACATTAATGTAAACGCTACCATTATGGATTGGAATATGTCAACTCTTGCACACGTCAAGATCATTATATTTTCCACCTAAAAAGGAGATTAAATCATGGACAAATTATTATATGGCGTAGCTTACTATGATGAATATATGCCTTACGAAAGATTGGACAAAGACATTCAGATGATGAAGGATGCAGGGATTAACGTGGTCCGCATTGCAGAATCAACCTGGAGTACCCATGAACCGCAGAATGGTGTATTTGACTTCTCTTCCGTGGATCGTGTGCTCAATGCCATGCATGAGGCGGGGATTCAGGTCATCGTTGGCACACCAACTTATGCTATTCCAACGTGGATGGTCAAGGAACATCCGGACGTTCTGGCTACAACCTCACAGGGACCTGGCAAATATGGCGCAAGACAGATCATGGACATTACACATCCAACCTATCTATTCTATGCCGAGCGGATCATCCGCAAGCTGATCTCTCGGGTAAGCACACATCCAGCGGTCATCGGTTATCAGACAGATAACGAGACGAAGCATTACAATACGGCTGGAGATAATGTACAACTGCAATTCGTGAAATACATGCGTAACAAGTTCAGCTCCCTGGATGAACTCAACAAGGAATTTGGCCTCGATTACTGGAGCAATCGGATCAATAGCTGGGAGGACTTCCCGTCTGTTGTAGGAACGATCAACGGCAGTCTGGGTGCTGAATTTGCCAAGTTCCAGCGACAGTTGGTAACCAACTTTTTGGCTTGGCAAGTGGGGATCGTGAATGAATACAAACAGGAAGGACAGTTTGTTACCCAGAACTTTGACTTCGATTGGCGTGGATATTCCTACGGCATTCAAGGGGATGTGGACCATTTTGCCGCATCGAAACCTTTTGACATCACCAGTGTGGACATCTACCATCCTTCCCAGGATGATCTGACCGGCATTGAGATTTCATTCGGCGGGGATGTGGCGCGTTCGACCAAACAATCGAATTATCTGGTACTGGAGACCGAAGCGCAGGCTTTCTGGCATTGGGTTCCCTATCCGGGACAACTGCGTTTGCAGGCATTCAGTCATCTGGCTTCAGGGGCGAACATGGTCGCTTACTGGCACTGGCATTCGTTGCACAATTCCTTTGAGACGTATTGGAAAGGATTGCTCAGTCATGATTTCGAACCGAATCCGGTGTACAACGAAGCGAAGACCATTGGTAGGGATTTTGCAAGACTGAGTCCTAAGCTTGTGAATCTGAAGAAAAAGAATCGGGTGGCCGTGCTGTTCAGCAATGAGGCCCTGACTTCCATCAAGTGGTTTGGGTTTAACTTCACCAGTGACAAGAACTACAATGACGTGGTGCGCTGGATGTACGATGAATTGTACAAGATGAACATTGGCTGTGACCTCATCGACCCATCGGTTGAGAGTTATGCGGAGTATGACGTACTCGTTGTACCTGCTCTGTATGCTGCTTCGGATGCACTGTTGGAAAAATTAAATCAATTCGTACAGGATGGCGGACATATCGTCTATTCGTTCAAAAGCGGATTTGCAAATGAGCATATCAAGGTACGTTCTACCCGCCAGCCCGGGCTAATTAGTGAGGCATGCGGGATCAGCTATAACCTTTTTGTAGAGCCAAAACATGTTTCGCTGCGCGATGATCCATTTGTAGTTGGTGAAGAGCAGAACCAGGTTCACACCTGGATGGAACTGATTACGCCGACAACGGCTGAAGTACTCGCTTGGTATGATCATCCACATTGGGGTGAATATGCGGCAATTACCCAGAATGCCTATGGAAAAGGGAAAGCAACTTATGTCGGCTGTTATACCAGTTCTGCGGTGATCCGTAAGGTGTTGGAACGTGTCATGAAGGAAGCGGGCGTATGGGGAGCTGATCAGGAGCTGGCTTTTCCTATCATTGTGAAGACAGGTGTGAACGATCAAGGGAACACGATTCGCTACTATTTCAATTATGCAGATGAGGCAACATCCTTTGTGAATGCTTATGGAGAAGGGACTGAACTTCTGGCAGGAACTCCGATTGCTGAAGGAGAGAAGATCGAACTGGAGCCATGGGGCATACGGATTATCGAACAATAATAGAAAATAATAAATATAGGTATATAAGTTGAATTTAACAAGTACACGTTAACGGAGAGGGCAGAAGAAACCTGAGGAAGCGGAGCTAAAAGCTTTCTGAAAGAAAGCTGCATCGGAAGCATATACCTCGCCTTTATCAACGGATTTTCCCCTTAGAAAAGGGAATCAAAAAAATCCGGTGATAACAGCGATCAGAGGGTTGTTCTGACCACGTAGTGATCTCGTGTAACCATTCATTCTATTGTATAACGTGATATTTTAACATTTCTAAACGAATATAAAGACCAAAGCGCCCTCAGCTTCCATGCTGGGGCGTTTGTCTATTTTAGCTCAGGAGTGGATGCGCTGTGTTTACCGAATGTTATCGGAAGCTGATAGATCCTTTCAAACGTAGCATTCGCAATAAATTGATTCTTACCATGACGCTGCTGGCCGTTCTGCCCGTCATTGCCATGACCGCTATGGCTGCTGAGAATACCCGCTTTTCCATGGAAGAGGAGATTATGGAGACCAACCGAGCCAATATGAACTGGGCCTCCATCTATCTGGGTGAACAGTTCGCGCGCATGAACAACATTATCTATTCGATTCAGATCAGTGACGAATTGCATCAATATCTGGCGTTGAACGAGGAAGCGCCGGCGGCCAGCCGATTCGATGAACAGAAGGCCATGTTCAATATGCTGAACAGTGTATACTATTCTGCTGGCAATTATGTATTTGGCGTTGAACTGTACCTGAAGGAATTGGACACCTTGTTCACCTTCAACTCGATGGATTCTCGCATCAAGGCGGTATCGGAAATACCGGAAGGATATCATGAGCTTTTTGCACAACATAAAGATTTTACGATTATCAATGATCCGGACGATCCGCAAAAGTTTCACATGACCCGCAGCATGAACCGCTTCGAGGATCAGGCACAGATCGGGGCCATCAGTCTGGAGGTCAAGTGGGCTGAGTTCAACCAGACCCTGGAGCTGCTGGATAGCCGGGGAGACTATGCGGTATACATTGCTGATAGCGCGGGCAGTCCGGTCTATCAGCCAAACCAAGAGATTCAGCCGTCTGCGGAAGCACTGGAGAAATTGGCAGGCACAAAAGAAAGCTCGGGTTTCATCCGGACAGCCAAAGAATATGTATTCTTTCACTCCATCGAGCCGTCAGGACTACGTGTGATCAAGATTGTACCTGCCCATGTCGTTAACGAAAGTGCCTTGGAAACGATGAAATACGGATTGGTTGTGGGTGGCCTGGCCACTGTCATATCTGTGGGACTAGCTGCGCTGGTGGCCTGGCGCACATCAAAGCCCATTGTCAGACTGGCAAATTCCATGAAGGGTATTCAACTGATCAAGGACAGGGAAGTGGTGCGAAGTGGCCGGGTAGATGAGATTGGTCTGCTGGAGAAAAATCTGCATAGCATGGCTAATCGTATTCGGGAACATATTCGAGACAACTACCTGATGAATCTGGAGAAGCAGACGGCCGAGCTCAAAGCACTGCAATCCCAGATCCATCCGCATTTCCTGCAAAATACGTTGCAGATGATTGGCGGCATGGTCTACTCGCAAAAACCGGCAGACAGTTACAAAGTCATTCGAGCCTTGAGCGAGATGTTTCGTTATATTGTGCGAGCGCCGGATGGACTTGTCCCTCTACAGGCTGAACTGGACCAGCTGGAGCATTATATGCTGATTCAGAAGCAGCGTTTTGCCGGCAGGCTTGAATATACACTGGAAATCACCGGAGAACTTCGGGCGTGTTATATCCCCAAGTTGTCTGTGCAACCCATTGTGGAGAATGCATTTTTGCATGGTCTGGAGAAGAAACAGGGCGAGTGGAAGCTGGGTATTAAGGTCGTCTGTGAACCTACAGATGTAACCATTCGAATTTGTGATAACGGCGTGGGTATGGATGCTGAGAAACTAACGGAGATGCAGTCCAGACTGGAGCGGCTTACCCGGCAGGCAGATCGGGTGTGGAGTTCAGGTACAAGTATTGGACTGGTTAATGCGGCCTCACGAATTATAATGCATTTTGGACCTGAATATGGGATGAGCATAGAAAGTGAATACGGACAGGGGACAAGCGTTACGGTACGAATCCCCTGCAATACAGGAGGCGAAGCCTTGTGAACAAGGAACTGTACAGAGTGCTGTTGGTGGATGATGAACCGTGGAACCGGGATATTTTGCGCAACCTGGGAGATTGGAATGAACTCGGCATGACCGTTGCAGGTGAGGCAGAGGATGGTGAGCAGGCCATACAACTGGTCAAGCAGCATCAGCCTCACATTATCATTACGGACATGCGCATGCCCGGTACAGACGGTGTGGAACTGTTACAGACGCTGAGCGGACAGTACCCACAGATCAAGGTGATCGTGGTGAGCGGATATGATGACTTCAATTATGCAAAACATGCGCTCCGCCATCGGGCTGCTGATTATCTGCTCAAACCGGTGAATCCGGATGAACTGAATGGTGTACTTGCTAAATGTGCAAGGGAGTTGGAAAAGGTTGAATCAGCACCTGAATCGTGGGAATCGTACCCATCTTCGTTCGCAGGTGAGTTCTCCCTGTTTCAGCAGCAGGCCCGCCTGCGGTTTAATGACCTAAACGTTCAGAGTCTGCGGGAGTGGTTCCAGCAATTACAGCAGAAGCTGGAACGATGTGAGATTAACAGACCTCGGCAGCTTGGAAGGGTGGCTCATGAATTACAGGCTTTGCTGGACGAACTGTGCGTCTCCAATGGCTTGTACGAGCGGCCCGAAGCAACGGCGCTACCTCCTGCGTCTGCGCTGGCTTCCATCGAATCCACGATCACATGGATTTCGACTCCGTACTATCAGGCTTTGGAGCAACTGATTGCGCAGCGTAAGTTCAAGAATAAGCTGAACCTGGACGAGGTGAAACAATACATTGAGCAGCACTGTATGGAGATGATTACGCTGGAGCAGCTCGCCCAGATCTTTTTTGTCAGCAAGGAATATCTCAGCAAGGTATTCAAGAAAGAGTATGAGGTGAATGTGACCGACTATGTTGTCCAATTACGTATGACGAGAGCGAAAGAATGGGTGATGGATGAACAGATTCCGTTCAAGCATATTGCCGAGATGGCGGGTTATGAGGATGTGTCCTACTTCTATCGAGTGTTTAAGAAGCATTTCGGAATATCTCCAGGGGAGATGCGGAAGGGACAGGCTCGTATATCAGGTAAATCAGGCAATAGTACGGAATGAGACATTCGAGAGAGCATTTGCGGCAGGATTAAGGTTTAAAATAATCCAATACACAAGTCTAATTTTGTCCAATGAAGCGCTTTCATTTACTGATATATAATGATCCTATGAAAGACAAACCAGTTACACACCGGGAGGTCATAAGAGATGAAAGTATGGAAAAGCGTAGCAAGTGCGGTACTGGTCAGTGTTCTGCTCGCAGGTTGCGGTTCCAATGCAGGAACGGACAATGGGCAGGAGGAATCCGCATCAGGCAGCACGGTATCACTCAAAGTATTCGTTGCACAACCTCGGCTGAAAGAACATTACGACAAATATATAGAACAGTTCAAAGCTAAGGAGAAAGCAGAGAAAAACATTGAAGTGAACGTGCAACTGGAGATGCCGCCTGCGGACAATGCACCTCAGATTCTGAAGACTCGTCTCGCCTCCAATGATGCACCGGATGTGTTCGCCCTGCATGCAGTCAATGAGATTCCACCATTCAGCAGAGCTGGTTATCTGGAAGACCTGTCGGGCCAACCTTTTGTCGATAAGCTACTGGATTCGGTTAAACCTTCCATAACGGATGCGGAGGGTAAAATCGTAGCTATTCCATTGGAAACAGTATCATGGGGCTATCTGTACAATAAAGATATTTTTGAAGAGCAAGGGCTGGAAGTGCCAACGACGTTAACAGAAATGAAAGCGGTCGTGGAGAAACTCAAAGCAGCCAACATTACACCGTTTGAACTGTCCTACAAAGAAGCCTGGATTCCGCAATTATTCCTGCCACTTACCGTGGGTGCATTAACTCAGTCTGAGCACAAAGACTTCGTGGAGAAGATGAATCAGGATCAGGGCTCCTTCTCCGATATGAAAGCATTGTTTGATATCTTCGATCTCGTCAATGCCAATGGAACGGACAAAGCGCTGGAAGTGGGCGGAGATGATGGTTCAGCAGCCTTCGCATCAGGAAGCGCCGCGATGTGGATTCAGGGACCCTGGTTTGCCGAAACCATTCTGAAGTCCAACCCGGACTTGAACTTTGGTGTAGCACCAATGCCGATCAATGACAATCCGGATGATACCAAAATCAATCTGAGCACCTCCACTTCGCTGGCAGTATCGTCATCTAGCAAAAACAAAGAAGTGGCACTCGATTTCGTGAACTACATTCTCGATGACAAGGATTCAAGTGCATTCTTCGAAGCGCTTAAATTTAATCCGATTGCCAAGATCCATGACTTCAAGAGCTTCCCGTGGGTAGACGATGCCCAGAAATATGTGAGTGAAGGTAAAGCTTATGAGGACCCATCTCTTCCTCAAGCGGTGAAAGACGAGTCAGGCAAAGCGTTGCAAGGCTACTACTCTGGGCAATTAAATCAACAGCAGGTTATCGATGCGCTCGACAAGGCGTGGAAATCCTACAACAAAGTCAACAAGTAAGGAGCTGTGAGGAATGGAGTATCCGCTTTTGTTGGCAAATCTCTACGGTTTGAGAGTTTTGTCAACAAATGAGCGGTACTTTGTTTCGTCAGAGTCTCCAAGCAGATGATACGGCAGGCAGAACGTTCTTCGTTCCCTCGTTTACAATCATCCGCTTCGAGTGAAAAGGGGGAGAACCAATGGCTACGAATGTGTTCAAGAAGTATCTGTCACTGCTCGCGTTCACTGCGCCTGCCTTTGTCATCTATGCGATTTTCCTGCTGTATCCCACGTTTAGTGGCATGTTCTATAGTCTGACGGATTGGAACGGACTCAATCAGGATTACAGCTTTATCGGTCTGGGCAACTTCGTGGAATTGTTCAAAGAAGATCCAGACTTTCTGAACTCTCTGTGGTTCACGATGAAATATGTAATATTTATGCTGATTCTGCAAAATGGAATTGCCTTGCTGCTCGCTGTGTTGATTGAGTCACGAACGCGCAGCAAAGGGCTTTTCCGGACGTTGTTCTTCATGCCTAACATGATCAGTACAATCATCAGTGCTTTCATGTGGACCTTCATCTTCTCTCAGGTGCTGCCACAGCTCGCAGAGAAACTGGCTTTTTCGTTCCTCGACCAGCAATGGTTGGGTGATCCGAAGTTTTCGTTTTACTCCATTCTGATCGTATCGCTCTGGAACGGTGTAGGGTATATGATGATCATCTATCTGGCTGCTCTCCAGGGTGTGCCGAAAAGTCTCAAAGAAGCGGCTGTTATTGATGGGGCCAACGCATTCCAGGTACTGCGTAATGTAGTGTTGCCGATGATAACTCATGCCGTGACCATCTGTTTCTTCCTGACGCTGAACGGAGCATTCAAAGTGTTTGAAGTGGTATATGGACTGACTGGTGGCGGACCGGGTCGGGCCACGCAGGTGATCACGATGAACATCTATGAAGAAGCATTCTCCAACAACTTCAGATACGGCTATGCGAGTGCCAAATCGGTTGTGCTGTTCATCATCGTACTCATCTTTACACTCATCCAGATCACCGTCATGAAGAAGAAAGAGGTGGAAGCATGAGGATGCAACGACTGAACAGTTATCTGATTCGACTGCTGCTGATTCTGGGCTCTCTCGTCGCCATGCTGCCGATCTACATGGCGGTTGTGAACTCTTTCAAAACACAGGGTGAGATGTTCCAATCTTTTCTCGCGCTGCCAACAACGTTGCACTGGGAGAATTATTCGGACGCGTTTAACAAAATCAATCTGTTGGGCAGTTCCATGAACTCGGCAATTGTATCCTTTCTGGGGATCGGGGGAATCGTCTTCTGTGCCTCACTTGCGGGATACAAGTTGTCACGTACCTCCGGCCGTTTGAGTAACCTGATCTTCTTCCTGTTTGTTGCATCCATGCTGGTGCCGTTCCACTCGATCATGATTCCGCTGACACGGGTAGCCAAAGGCATGGGGGTGCAAGGAAGCACGTACGGATTGGCCCTGATCTATATCGGACTTGGCGTGAACATGGCAATCTTCCTCTATCACGGGTTTGTGAAGTCCATTCCGCGTGAATTGGAAGAATCAGCTCAGATGGACGGATGTAATGAGTTCCAGACATTCTTCCAGATTATCTTCCCACTCTTGCTGCCGATCACAGTCACCATCGCGATTCTGGACTTCCTGTGGATCTGGAATGACTTCTTGTTGCCACTGCTCATGCTGACCGATGTGAATCGTTATACGCTGATTCTGTCCACAAACATGCTGTTTGGTGAATATAATAAGGAATGGCCATTGATTCTGTCCTCCCTGGTACTGACTGCGATTCCGGTTATTCTGATCTATGCGTTCTTCCAGAAGTTCATCATGGAGGGTATTGCAGAGGGTGCGGTCAAAGGATAGAACGTTCAAAGGAATCCCGCAGCGCATCTGGTGTTTGCCCGTTCTGTTATTCGGCCAAACTTTCGAAACTTACGCAAATAGCCTTGATCTGAAGGACGTGGTCCTTCAAGGTCAAGGCTGTTTTTTTTTGATTGTGAAATCAGGAAAAAGCATTCGTCGAAGTCAGGAGCCAGAATCCATAAGCCTGTGGACAGCCTCTGCCAGGCATTGTAATCCACGCTCCATCTCATCGGGGGATGCATAAGCGTAAGACAGCCGAATATGACTCGCATCTAACCGGTCATACAGATAACCCGGGTGGATAAGTACATTTTGCTCCAGACAGGTATGGAACAATTGGCGGATAGAGAGCGGAGAGACAGTGAATTGCAACCAGATATAAAAGCTCCCAGCGGGTATTTCCCACTCCGCAATGTCATGAAAGTGATGTTGCAACAGATCCAGCATGATATCTCTGCGTCTGCGTAGTTCGGGGCGAAGGCGTTCCATGTGTCCAGCGTGATGTCCTTCTGCGAACCATAGGGCAGCAGCTTCTTGTGCGAGTGAACTGGTGCCATAATCGGTCTGCATCTTGATATCTGCCAGACGGCGAATGACCGGCTCTGGCCCAACCAGCCATCCGAGGCGCAGTCCAGGACTGACTGCCTTTGACAGAGTACCCATATGCAGCACCCGTCCTTCCTGGTCACGCGCCTTCAGCGATGACGGAGGAGGTTTATCCAACCACAGATCACTGTAGGCGGCATCCTCCAGTATGGAGATGCCTATTGTTCGAGCGGTGGTCATGAGTTCTTCCCGGCGGTGATCACTCATGACAGAGCCGGTGGGATTATGGAAGCTCGGGATCGTATAGAGAAGCGAGATGTGGTCTTGATCTTTTACATGCTGCGCAGCATCCTCCAGACGTGCAATATGCAATCCTTCGTCATCCATAGGGATGCCACTCATTTTCAACCCTGCCGATTGAAAGGCGTGAATCGAATAGAGATACGACGGTTTTTCCAGGAGAACCGCTGATCCGCGAGGGAGCAGTCCGACCGAAATCAAGTGCAGCGCCTGAAGAGAGCCCGACACGATCAGTATGGAATCTGGAGAGGCCTGAATGCCGGTAGTCTGCAAATGGACGGATAAAGCCTCACGAAGCTCCAGGCTTCCTTGAGGTTCCAGATAGTTGAGTGTACGAGAACGATGGGACAGGGCATACAGAATGTCGTTAAAAGCCTCCTGAGGCATCAGCTCTGGGGCAAGCTCCCCTGTACCGAGTCGTATGATGCCAGGCCGGAATTCAGCCTGATTAATCTGCTGGATCTCGGGCAGGTTGGGATAATACCAGCCCTCCTCAATGGCTTCGTTCCAATTGGGCTTCGCTCCGTGAGCCATACCATGCCAACCGGAGCCGGAAATATAGGTTCCCCCGCCATGTCTGCCTTCAAGTAGACCCGCGGCGGCCAGATTATCCAGGGCGGTGACCAATGTACTGCGGTTTACGCCCATGGACTTAGCCCATAATCGCTGTGAGGGGAGACGATATCCTGCGGACCATTCGCCCGTTGTGATTTTCTGCCGGATATAGGCTTCAATCTGGCGATATAAGGGCAAGTCGAGAGAAGGGTTCGGCTTCCACCCCATGCTTAGCCGAGAATCAGAACGTTCCATAACTGGCAGAATCACCTCCGGTTTTCTTTGTAACAAACAATATATCATTTGGTTGGGTCTGATGCCATCCAAGTGGTTGGTTACGTCAGCCATCATCTGCCCTACTATGGAATACAGAGATAAGGGGGAAGCGCGATGGAGGTTGTTATTCACGCAGTGGTTCTGGCATTTGGCCTGATCTTGCCACTGGGTGTGCAGAATGTATTTATTTTTAACCAAGGCATGAGCCAGAGGCGTTATATACATGCCCTGCCTGCTGTAATAACGGCAGGGGTCAGTGATACGTTGTTGATCGGGGTAGCCGTTGGAGGAGTGTCGCTCATTTTGCTGCAATGGCCATTGCTGGCGAATGTGTTGTATGCAGTAGGAAGCCTGTTTCTGCTATATATGGCATGGAGTATTTGGAGGTCGTCCGAATCTGTGGAAGGTTCGCAAACGGTAATGTCAGCAGGGCGACAGATTGCGTTTGCCGCATCGGTATCTTTACTCAATCCCCATGCTCTGCTGGATACGGTTGCCGTGATTGGCACCAGTTCACTTCAGTATGAAGGGGTGGAGCGCATTTATTTTGCCCTAACAGCCGCAGCTGTATCGTGGATATGGTTCTTGGGACTTGCAGGCGCAGGCAGGGTGATTGGCAGAACGGATCGAACTGGACGCATCAGTCTGGTGTTTAATCGGTTGTCCGCTGTGGTCATGGTTGGTTTGGCGGTTATGATGCTGTGGAAGCTCGTCTATGCATAGAAGGACCGTGATGTAGCGGGCTCATTTTATTTAAAATAAAAAAACTCCCCGTGACGTTAATCCCACGGAGAGTTCAATGTGGCTGCTGAATTTGGTAATCAGCATAGCCTGTTGAATTAGTTATTGAGTAGGAATATGTAGTGCTCGATAATGCATCGGTATTGCGTCTCTTATATATGGTTAGTCATTTGAATTAGGGTCATCGTAATCGGATCTATTCCGCCTTCAGCAACATGGATTCAATAAACACTTTCAGATCACGGCTTACACTGTTCAACTGATCAATGACCTCGCTGAACTCGGTTACCAGCACCGCCTGTTGGTTGCTAGACTGTGAGATGGATGTGATCTCCTGCTCCATCTGCTGAATGGAATGCTGAACATCTTTCAAGGAACGTTCGATATTCACCGTAGCTTCTTTGGTACCTGTAGAAAGTTTACGCACTTCAGATGCAACGACGCTGAATCCGGCGCCTGCTTCACCTGCTCGGGCCGCTTCGATGGCTGCATTCAGGCCGAGCAGATTGGTCTGTTCTGAGATTTCACGGATGAATGCGGCGACTTTGTTCACTTCGCCTGAGTTCTGCACAGCCATGCGGGTATTATCCAAAATCTGCGTGGAAGATGCCGTCAATTGCTCGGATTGGGCGGCTACCGTCTGCACCATATCTGTTAATTTTCCGCTGATACCACCGATCAATTCAGTGAAGTGCTCCAGTTTTTCCTCGTTCTGAAGAGAGAAACCAATGGCAAGTGTGCCCACGATATTTCCTTGTTCATCCCGAAGTGGGGTGGCCGCCGAGTTGATTGATGTGCCATAGAATTTTGCATCAATACGGTTCGCTGAAGTTTCCCCATGTATAAGTGCCCGGCGGAGTGTAGGGTCATCGAGGGAAACGGGGTCTCCTGCCTTGATGCCCAGATCGAGTTCATTGCTCGGGACATAATACCAGAACTTCTCGGTATCGGTTACTGCAATCATGATATCGTGTTCTTTCAGCATAATTTTAAAATATGGACTTGCTGCAACGAGTGCTTCAACGATGTTCAATAAGGTTCAGCTCCTATAATGTATGTGTATCATCTAGATGTATTGTATACATCGTCAGAATGAGGTTGATCTTGAAGGCCTGATAAGGGCATAACGTATATTAATTAAATTTTCAACAAATGAAACAGGAGAATTGATGGTTTTCAGAAATTTATGAAAATATAACGAAAAAGCAGACAAGAACATGATGTTCTTGTCTGCTTTGGCTATCCACCTATGCCTTATGACACGCTCCACTTCACGTTATGAAAACTGATTTACGTAAGGGGTCACCGCGCCAGCGTTACCTCATCCGTTGTGTGAAGAGGTCATCCTGACGGTAAAGATATATATCCATATGCAGGAATACGCGGTTGAGTTATATTGTGTACTGTTGTTATCCGCCAATCTGGGACATGCGCCGTACCGTCGGCGTGTGAGATTGCATTTTTTGTTCCAAAGCCAGAGCCATCTCATGATTCTTTGGTTTCGTACCCAGCGCTTTGAGGAAAAGTGCCGCCATGGCATTCGGATCATCCACGAAGCGGCGAACATTATACTCATCTGACCAGTAGAGGCAAGCTTTGATATGTCCATCAGCGGTCAGCCGAAGTCGGTTGCAATTGTCACAGAAGTGATCGCTCACGGGATGAATCAATCCAAATGTGCCTTCGGAGCCCGCAATTTTCATATTACGTGATGGGCCATTGCCCGCAGGGCCTGTTGTATTCTCTACCGTCCAGCCTGCTTCAGCACATACATCTGTCACGGCTTCCAGCGGCAAATAAGATTTGCGCCATGAATCCGAAGCCTGTCCAATCGGCATATATTCAATAAAACGCACATGAAGAGGTTGATCAATCGTCATTGCAATAAAATCCTTGATCTCATCATCGTTGATACCCTTCATCAGCACAACATTCAGCTTGATCGGAGCAAGGCCAGCGGCAGTTGCAGCTTCAATGCCTTTCAGCACCTTGTTCACATCTCCGCCGCGGGTAATCATGGAGAAGCGATCAGCGCGCAGGGAATCCAGACTGATGTTAATCCGGTTCAACCCAGCATCTTTCAACGCCTGAGCTTGTTTGTCCAGCAGAAGAGCGTTGGTAGTCAGAGCAATATCGTCAATCCCGTCAATTGCCGAGATCATGCTGACGAGCTTGTGCAGATCCTTCCGTACCAGCGGTTCGCCCCCCGTGAGCCGAACTTTACGCATGCCCATCGGAGCAAGCACTTTCAGCACCTGTGCAATCTCTTCGTAGCTCATAATCTCATCATGTGGAGCAAACTCCATACCCTCTGCGGGCATGCAATACACACAGCGTAAATTACAGCGGTCCGTAACAGAAATACGGATGTAGTCATGTATCCGGCCAAATGAATCCTGAAGCAGTTCCATGCAGACCACCCTTTCATCGGTTCAGATTGGAAATCTTCTATTATAAATGATACGACAATTTCAAAAGGAACAGTTGCATCAAATTTTAGCTATTTCTCCAATCCGCGTCAACGATGACGTCAGATGACAGCATTTTTGGCGGGGTGATTCAGATGGAATTGTCCCACGAGTTGTTGCAGAAAAACCGTAATGGCTTCCACGTTATGCGAAGAATGCTGAACCTGCAACATATCCCGGATCAGCTCCATCATTTCTGCTTCTACCTCGGCAGAAGTCGCCCGATTTTGATGACTAATTGCAGCAATATTCTCCATCAGCATGACCACTTGATCCACGACTTGAGTGCGCTCAGGTTCTTCAGCAGTAGCATTTTGCAGAAGTTGCGAAGCGGCCTGAACCAGTGTTGTTCCTTCAGCAAGTACCTGATCTCCCTCTGTGATTAATTGAGATGCCGCTCCTGCTGCCGTTGAGATTCGGTCCAGAATTTGATGAATATTTTCAGTTGAAGAGCGGGATAACTCGGCTAGCTTGCGGATTTCCCCTGCCACGACCGAGAACCCTTGGCCATGTTCGCCCACGCGTGCGGCTTCAATTGTAGCATTCAGAGCCAGCAGGTTGGTCTGAGCTGAAATTTCATCAATGACAGCCAGTGCACGGTAAATCTCTTTCATGGTATCCATGAAGGACAGGATGGTACGGTTAGTATCGGATACCGCTCCTGAGATTTGGGTCATTTTATCGCCGATTCGTTCCACTTCCTGCTGGGCCACGCTGATCTGTTCGGTAGCAGAGGTCTCCAGTTGTTGCAACGTTATGCGCATGTGATCAGCAGCGATCTTGGCCTGGTCGAGATCTTCCAGTTGGGTGCGAATGGCCTGAATCATCGAACCAAGCTTGTAGTTCACACGTTCAGTCGTGCCTTGGGTTGTCTCTGTTGAAGTTCGCATCTGATACTGGTTGTCCATAACGTCTACCGTGGCAAGTTGTACCTTCAGCATAATGCCTTCCAGAGAGTCAATCATGTTGTTGATCCACTTCGCCAGTTCACCTGATTCGTCTTGGGCAAAAGCAGACGTGTCCAGGCGCTGGGTCAGATCACCCCTGCCTTCGGCGTTAATTCGAATAAATCGGCTGATGCGACGCAAGTCTTCATGAACCCGTTGATATTGGCTGCGATGCAGCTGTAATGCAGTGAAGAATCCGAATAACACGTTAAAAGCGGCCATTGCTGTCGCGCTCCAACCACTACCAGTGAAGGCATAGACCAGAGCTGCTCCTGCAACGCCTTACAAAAGCGTGAAGAGACTGTGTTGCTTGAACTGGCGCCAGCCGATGCTTCGTATCCGATACACTTCCTCCAGATCCCCTTCACACATCATGCCCCAGCGATCAGGACAGTGTGGCAGCTGGAAGGTGATGCCTTTGCCGATCACAGAAATATGGCGATAATCCGAGTAGCCGGGAAAAGCTACAAACAGATTGGAACCATTCTGAATGGTGTTTGCTACTCCGGGGTGTAGTTCTCCGGTCGACGGATCAGTGAACATGAGTTCCAGTTCGGTATGCTCCTTGACGGAAACGATACCCCATTCGGTGGTGACGCCATCTTTGAGATTTTCCCCATGTGTAAAAGTACGATCCTCGAAGCGGCTTCGGGACAAGGCGGTGCCGGGTTGCAGATGGGGCCGTAATATCGACTCAGCCATAAAGAGGTAATTGTCACCGGAATCGGGATAGATATGACCTGATTCTCGTTGGATCAGGTCACCGAGTACATCCCCGGGAACACGGCTGCATAATGAACCGACATATCGACCTTCCTGCAGGATTGGGGAGATAAACAGCAAGGTGACATCATCGTGAAAAGCGGACGAGCGGGGACCAATATCCAACGTCAGTGGATCAGAATATGGACCATACAGGCATTTTTTGCCATGACGATCTGCTCTGGAGTATTTCAATCCTGGTCCAATTAAAGCTTCGTAATCTTCATAGATCTGTCCAATATGTTTCTTATATGTAGAGAATACCACCTGATTCTGTTCGTTCAGCATGAATAGCTCCGTACTGTCTACGGCTCGAATATAACTGGATTGAAACCATGTATCTAGTTTACTTCGTTGCTGTGAACCTTGTAATACATCTTGTAATCGGACCGACTGTATCTGTTGAAGCAAACGATCCAGGTGATTCCATTGTTCATCTGCCCAGTCCATCATAAGCTGCCGTCTCGTTTCGGCAATTCCCTCAAAAATCTGTTCCACATCTTCCTTCATATGTGCGTTCAACCGATATGATCGCCACAGCGGCAATCCTTTTCTCCATCCCAGCCAATCAAACATCATGACCACCCCGATTTCTGGATTCTCTATTCAATCTTTATACAAGAAAATGAGCAAGAATACGAGGGCATATGTCATATTTTCCGAATATTTAATCAATAAATACAAATGATCGTGCGTTTGTTGTTAGGTGAAATGTATGTTAGCTATCTACGAAGAAAACTCACATATATGTATCTGAGAATCCGTCTCATTTTACATTGTGTAACATGAACAGGCCCATACTCAAAACACACTGTATAATGTAATCCCCGCCCAAAGCGATATAGTATTATCTAACAAGCAAAACCTGTTACGTTTGTGTATATAAACCTCCCATTCAGCCTTGGTGTGCAATGAAAACAACTTCCCACAAAGGAGAATGCCCATGTCCTCCATATCCTCAGCCACAGTCCCCGAAGCCTGCCATATTGATGTAGATCATGTGTCCGTTGTTTTTGGTACAGGTACACAACAAGTGACTGCCTTGTCGGATGTTACATTCCAGATCCAGTCCAATGAGTTTGTCTCTCTGCTGGGCCCTTCCGGCTGTGGCAAGTCGACCTTGCTCCGGCTGGTGGGTGATCTACTTCAACCTACCTCAGGCACCGTACGCATTGCAGGTCAGGAGCCTGAGCGGGCTCGACTACAGCGACAGTTCGGCATCGTTTTCCAAACACCCGCCTTGTTCGATTGGCGCACCGTTCGTCACAATGTGGAATTGCCCTTGGAACTGCTGGGTACCCGCCGGAAGGAGTGCCGCCGCATTAGCGGTGAACTACTTGAAATGGTGGGGTTAACCCGCTTCGCAGACCATTATCCATGGCAGCTCAGTGGTGGGATGCAGCAACGTGTATCCATTGCACGTGCACTTGCACTTGATCCGCCATTGCTGCTCATGGATGAACCCTTCTCTGCCTTGGACGAATTCACGAAAGAAAAGCTTCAATTGGAGCTGCTTGAGATCAAGCGCTCAACAGGCAAGACCTTCCTCTTTGTCACACACAGCATCCCCGAAGCCGTATTTCTGTCCGACCGGATCATCGTGCTCTCGGCACATCCGGGGCAAGTACATTCCATTCATTCCGTCAATCTGCCTTCCAAACGTCATAGTGAACTGAGAGAAACGGAAGCCTTCTACCACATGATTACAACCATTCGCAACTGCTTCTACGAGGAGCGTGATGAATCTCATGTCCCTGCGGTTCTTTAAACCGGGATATCGATCCTGGGTTGTCATCTGGATTATGACCATATTGGTGCTATGGGAAGGAATCGCCTGGATACTCCAACTGTTCTTATCACCCCAGCAGGCGGCGTCTCGCCTTCCTTATCTGCACGAAGTCCTTGCAGCCTTGTTTCGTTACTCGAGTACGCTCGCAGAGCAGGGGGCTGTCACGTTTGGCAATGCAGCCATTGGTTTTGGAGGGGGAACGTTGCTTGGTCTGGGTCTGGCTCTACTCATGAGCGGGGCTGTCTGGCTAGAGCGCACGTTATCTCCATATGTTGTCTCCTCACAGATGGTTCCGGTTATTGGTCTCGCACCAATTGTGTACGGGATCATCCACAATGCGGAGTGGGCCCGAATTGTTATGGCCGCGTATGTCACTTTCTTCCCGATCATCATCCATACATTAAAAGGATTGAAAAGTGCAGCACCAGAGCATCTGGAACTTATGCGTTCCTGTGGAGCTTCATTGACTGCACGATATATCAAATGTCTGCTGCCTTCTGCACTGCCGGGACTATTTTCTGGTATGAAAATAGCCGCTCCGCTGGCGGTGACCTCCTCCATCGTTGTGGAATTGATGGGGGCCCCCGATGGGCTCGGCGTCCTGATGGTCAGTTCGTTATATTACGGCCATGCCCAAGTTGGCATGTTCTGGGCCACCATCATGCTTAGCATTGGCATTGGCCTGATCTCGTATCTGGTCATCAGTCTGGCTGAACGTTGGCTAACCCCTTGGCAGCCTGAATTCAGGGCCAAAGGAGGCGATGCCACATGAGTGAAGGTAGAGTTTTGCAACGGAAGCGTGATGAAGGTGTGGCTATTGCTGCTGTAACTGGCGCGGCTACGCCCCTCACGGGTTCACAGATAACATCTGCTCCAGGATCAGAAATTCACGGACAACAGGGACAAGCCGAAAAGGCCAGATTGGGTACCAGCGTTCGCAGGCGCTCAATTGTACTGAGCATGCTTCCTTGGGGTGCGGGTGTGTTATTTCTCGCCCTCTGGCAGCTCAGGTTGTTTCATTGGATATTCTCGCTGGAAAGCTACCAACTGCCTGTGCCTTCCGCGATTGCGGCATCCATTCAGGAAAATGCCAATATGCTCTTTCGATACGCGATGTATAGCGGAACCGAAATGCTGGGAGGTTTTTTGCTCGGTTCATTGTTGGGTGCTCTGGCAGCGGCAGGTGCATCGTTCTTTCCAACAAGCGGCAGGGCGGCGGTTACGGTTTTGTCGGCACTGAACGCAGTTCCGATTGTGGCCCTTGCCCCGATTATGAACAATTGGTTTGGAGACGGGATCTGGTCGCGTATTGCTGTCGTCATGGTGATTACGATGGCAGCGATGGCTGTTAGCCTGTTCAAAGGGCTGACTTCCATTCAGCCGCAGTACAGTGATCTGCTGAGTGGCCTTGCCGCGAGCAGGATGCAGTTTTTTTGGAAGCTGAGACTGCCTCATGCGCTACCTTCCCTCTTCGCCGGTCTGAAGATCAACATGTCGACCAGTATTATCGGGGCCATTGTGGGTGAATTTTTCATCGCCTCCCAGGGGCTGGGGTACTTGCTCTCGGATCAGATTCGACTGGCAAACATGCCCTTGGCCTGGTCCTGCATTGTTATCGCCGCCGCGCTCGGCATTGTGTTGTATGAAGCGGTTGTCCTGGCAGAAAAACGACTCATTCCGTGGAATCGCGCACGCATAAATCCATAACTTACATCAGGGTACCAACCATAGATTCATAGATCGTAATACCTGATAGAGGTTGTTCAAAAAGTCCACGGTACTGAAAAGTAGACTTTTTGAACACGGACTGATGCTTGATAAATCGTATATAAACAGGGGGTTGTTCTGTACATGTACAAAACGTTGAAGCCGGGTTTGCTGGTATTGGTCCTGTTGGTTGTTACGATGCTGAGTGCATGTTCTACGAAGTCCGAGCCGGCGGCTGAGCCTGTTGCTGCGAGTTCAGGAGGGGCGGGCGAAGCAGATCAACCCTTAACCAAAGTGAAAATTCAACTGAAATGGGTGCCGCAGGCGCAGTTTGCGGGGATCTATACAGCGAAGGAAAAAGGTTTTTTTGCAGATGAAGGCATTGATGCCGAGATTATTCCGGGTGGTCCGGATATCGTGATAGAGCAGCAGGTGGTCAATGGTGCGGCCGATGTGGGAATCACGGGTGTAGACAGTTTGCTGGTCAGCCGGGATAACGGTCTGCCACTCGTCTCGCTCGCCCAGATCTCACAGAAGAGTAGTTATCGCTTGATTGCCAAGAAGTCCCTAGGTATTACTGATCCGGCTCAGATGAAAGGCAAGAAGGTCAGTACCTGGTTTGGCAGTCAGCAGTTTCAGGTGCTCGCGTTCATGGAGAAGAATGGCCTGGATCCGAAGAAGGATATTGAACTGGTGAAGCAGGGGTTCACGATGGATCAGTTTTTCAACGATCAGGTAGATGTGGCGACGGCAACGATCTATAACGAATATCACGTGGTGCTGGAAAGTGGAATGAAAGAATCCGATCTGGATGTGTTCAATATTGAAGATGCCGGTGTTGGCATGCTGGAGGATACGCTGATTGCCAAAAAGGATTGGGTAGACAGCAACCGTGAGCTTGCGGTCAAAGTGACCCGTGCCATTTTGAAAGGCTGGAACTACGCCATTGATCAACAGGATGAGACGGTGGATATCGTGATGAGTAATGTGACGGATGGTAGTACCACTCGTGAGCATCAGGTAACAATGCTGGAAGAGATTGCAAAGCTAATTCGCCCGGAAGGGTTTACGGAGCAGCAAGTCGGCAGCTTTGTAGATGAGTCATTTACCCGAACCGCGGATATTGCACTGAACTATGGCTTGATCAAAAAAGCCGCCAACCTGGATGAAGCGCTGGAGAAAAGCATCTATGAAGAAGCTGTGAAATAAGCGCGTGGAGGAGGATGACGAATGAGTTCTGTGGATCAGCAGCCTCAGCCGCTTGGCAGTACGAAGGAAGAATGGCTGGAGAAGGATCGCAAATATGTGTGGCATCACATCTCACCTCATAACGATCATCCAATGATTGCGGTAAGTGGGGAGGGCAGTTGGATCACCGATCAGGATGGTACGCGTTATCTGGATGCGATGTCGGGACTGTGGTGTGTGAATGTGGGGCATGGCCGGGAGGAGATTGCGAGGAGTGCCTACGAACAGATGAAAGCACTCGCTTATGTACCGATGACGCAGAGTCATGAACCGGCGATTTTGCTGGCGGAGAAGCTGAATGAATGGCTGGAGGGGGAGTATCGAATATTCTTCTCCAACTCAGGTTCAGATGCGAATGAGGTGGCTTTCAAAATAGCCCGTCAGTACCACCATCAGAATGGTGAGCCTACTCGGCACAAATTCATCTCCCGTCACCGTGCGTATCACGGTAACTCCATGGGAGCGCTGGGCGCCACCGGGCAAGCCGCCCGCAAGATCAAATACGAGCCACTCGGCGTAGGTTTCTCTCATGTTCCACCACCGTATTGTTACCGCTGTCCGTTTGGACGAAACAAGGATGGATGCGGACTCGAATGTGCAACCATCTATGAAGAGGTGATTCGTTGGGAAGGTCCTGAGACGGTTGCCGCAGTAATTATGGAGCCGGTGATTACAGGAGGCGGCATGATTGTGCCCCCGCCGGATTATATGCGCACCGTGCAAGAGATCTGTCAGCGCTATGGCGTGTTGCTCATTGTAGATGAGGTAATCTGTGGTTTTGGCCGCTCCGGGCAGAAGTTTGGTCATCAGAACTATGGTGTACAGCCAGATATTGTGACGATGGCAAAAGGCATGACCAGTGCCTATTCGCCGCTATCGGCAACGGCCGTGCGAGCCGATCTGTATGAGACGTTCCGAGAGCCCGGACCGGATGCCCATTTTCGCCATGTGAATACCTTTGGTGGAAATCCGGTGTCCTGCCGGGTGGCACTGGCGAATCTGGAGATTCTGGAACGAGAGAATCTGGTCAGTCGCGCGGAAGAACTGGGACATCTGCTTCGTGAGAAGCTGGAGCCATTGCTGGAGCTGTCCATTGTGGGGGATATCCGTTCATTCGGGTTCGCCTGTGGCATTGAATTGATTGAAGCAGACGGGTCTCCTGCGGAGGCGGACAAAGTAATGAAGGTACTCGCCAGTTGTAAAAGGGATGGCATCCTGATTGGCAAGAACGGCGATACCGTGCCGGGGTTTGCAAACATTTTGACGATCTCTCCGCCATTTGTCACGACCGAGGATGAGTTGGATCTGATCGCTGGAAGTTTGCTCATTGCGCTACGTAGTCTGGACGCAGGTTAGTTGCCATACACAGGTACGACAGACGTTTACGGTTTAGCAAGCAAAATGAAAATTTTCATATCATTACGCGAAAATAAGCGCAAGGAGGCGAGGAAGGATGCAGACCACAACAGGCAAAGTCATTAATCAGCTTCGGCTGAATGAGCGAATTGAGCAGTTGTCACAGATTGGCCGAATCGCGGAGACGGGTGTTTGCCGACTTGCCCTGACCCCGGAAGATATGGATGGCATCATACAAGTTCGTCTCTGGATGGAAAATGCCGGTCTGACGACACGACTTGATGCCTTCGGTAATCTGATAGGTCGTCTGGAAGGTGCGGATCAGTCGTTGCCGATCCTCATGATTGGTTCCCACATCGACTCTCAGCCTTATGGCGGTCGATATGATGGAGCGATTGGTGTGCTAGGCGCGCTCGAAGCCGTGCAATGCCTGATCGAAAATGGTATTCAGCCCCTGATGCCAATTGAGATAATTGCCTTTTGCGATGAAGAGGGTTCCCGTTTTAACAAAGGCCTGTTCGGCTCACGTGGTATAACCGGTCAGTTGGAAGAAGGCGAACTGGAGCGGCAGGATAAAAACGGAGTGACCCGTCGGGAGGCGCTGGAAGCCTTCGGCTGTTCTCCTTCGGATTTTGATGAGGCGATCTATCCGCCAGGTTCCATAGGGAGTTATCTGGAGCTACACATTGAGCAGGGGCCGGTGCTGGAAGCGATGAATGCTCCAGTAGGTCTGGTGACGGGCATCTCGGGTCCGTTGTGGCTTACGGTGACAATGAAAGGCATGGCGGGTCATGCGGGCTCCGTTCCGATGGGGATGCGGCATGATGCTTTGGTAGGCAGCGCCAAAGTCATTGCGGCTTTTGACGATATGGTGAGAGAAGACCCGGAAGCCCCAACCGTAGGTACGGTGGGAAGTCTGAGGGTGTTTCCAGACTCACGGAACATCATTCCGGAGGAAGTCAGCTTCACGGTTGATTTACGAGACATGGAGATGGAGCGCAGGAACCGGCTTGAAGCCCGATTGATGAACATTTTGGATGACGTGAGTTTCCGATATGGTCTAACCTACTCGCTGACAGAGGATACGAATAGTGAGCCGCGGTATTGTGCAGAGCCAATCAAGTCGGTGATTCGTTCATCCGCGGAAGAGATCGGGGTTACTTTGCCAGAACTGATGAGTGGTCCGTTCCATGATGCGTTGGCCCTTTCGCTTGTGTGTGATTATGGCATGATTTTTGTCCGCAGCAAGGACGGCATCAGTCATCATCCCAGCGAATATTCCTCCCCGGAGGATATTGGACTCGGCACGGAAGTGTTATATCGCACCATTCGGAGGATGTGTAGTGGAGTGAACCAACCAATCATTTTACCTGAGGAGGCGTTGTGACGTTATGAGCAAAATCAGCATCGGAGTAATCCAGGCTTCACATGAGATTGAAGGTTCGGCTCCCGTTGAGGTGCATAAGGAGGCTGCGGTTCAGAAACACATTGCGCTGGTCCGTGAAGCGGCTGCAAGAGGGGCCAAGATCATCGGGTTGCAGGAAGTATTCTATGGGCCGTACTTTTGCACAGAGCAGAATCCCAAATGGTATGCATCCGCTGAACCGGTGCCGGAAGGACCGACGACCAGACGTTTTCAGGAGCTGGCAAAGGAGCTTGTGGTGGTGATTATTTTACCTGTATACGAGGTGGAGGGTATTGCTTCGTATTACAATACGGCAGCCGTTATAGATGCGGATGGTACGTATCTGGGCAAATACCGCAAACATCATATCCCGCATGTGGAAGCAGGTGAGGGCACGAATGGTTTCTGGGAAAAGTATTATTTCAAACCAGGTAACCTTGGGTTTCCGGTATTTGATACGGCCTACGCCAGAGTCGGCGTGTACATCTGTTATGATCGTCATTTTCCGGAAGGCGCACGATTGCTCGGGTTGGCGGGGGCAGAGATTGTTTTCAATCCGTCCGCTACGGTTGCGGGTACATCGGAATATCTGTGGAAACTGGAACAGCCTGCTCACGCGGTAGCTAACGGCTATTATGTAGCGGCCATCAACCGGGTTGGCGTGGAAGCACCATGGAATATGGGTGAATTTTATGGACAGTCGTACTTGGTGGACCCGCGAGGCAGAATGGTAGCGATCGGCAGCCGGGATCAGGATGAGGTCGTCATTGGCGAGATGGATACGGAGATGATTCGTGAGGTACGTAATGTGTGGCAGTTCTACCGAGATCGCAGGCCGGAAACGTACGAACATCTGGTTAGTCTGTAAAAGTAGCTGGAAGCTGCGCGGATCAAACTTCAGGAGGTGCATGACATTGATGAACAGCTCAGGAACAACGTTATCCGATTATGGGTGGGAGAGTCGTTTTGCCGAGATGAAACCCGCCATGACAGGCAAGGAAGCGATGGAGGAGTCAAACCGCTGTCTGTACTGTTACGATGCACCTTGTATCAAAGCCTGTCCAACCGACATTAATATCCCTTCTTTTATTAGCAAAATATCCACAGGTCACCTGAAAGGTTCGGCCCGCACCATCATGGATGCAAATCCGGTTGGAGCCAGTTGCGCACGTGTCTGTCCCACAGAGGAACTGTGTGAAGGCGCATGTGTCCTAAACGAATCGTCGAAGCCGATTCGCATTGGTGACTTGCAGCGTTACGCCACTGACTGGGCGCGGGCGAAGAATGAGCCGTTATTCCAGGCAGCACCTGCCAATGGGAGAACCGTCGCTGTTGTGGGAGCCGGGCCTGCGGGATTGTCGGCGGCACGTGAACTGGGGCGCGCAGGATATGAGGTGACGATCTATGAAGCAAAACCCAAAGGCGGGGGGCTGAATACGTATGGCATCGTATCTTTCCGTTTGCCCGAATCGGTTGCGCTATGGGAAGTGGAGCAGGTGGAGGCACTTGGTGTGCAGATCCGTTATGGGGTGCGCATCGGTGTGGATATTCCTGCTTCGCAGTTGCTGGAGCAACATGAAGCGGTCATTCTAGCCTGTGGCATGGGTTCAGTACCTATGCTGGGCATTGAAGGGGAGACACTCGAAGGTGTCTATGATGCGATTGAACTGGTGGAGTCTACCAAGCAAGGTGTTCCGCCCGCATTGAATGGTCTGAAGGTCGCCGTTATTGGCGCGGGTAATACGGCGATAGATGCAGCAACCTGTTCGGTACGTCTTGGTGCCGAGCGGGTGCAGATGTTATATCGGCGCGGGGAAAGCCAGATGACGGCGTATGCGTTTGAATATACTTTTGCCAAGCAGGAGGGTGTGGAGTTCCGCTGGTTTACGATGCCGCAGCGTATTATTGGAGACGAGAATGGTCGGGTTCAAGCTGTGGAATGCGTGAAAATGGAGTTGATTACTCCGCCTGGCGGTGGGCGTGCGTTGCCAGTGCCTGTGGAGGGATCGGAGTTCATGATTGAATGTGATACGGTCATCCGGGCGATTGGGCAACATCGGTTATTACCATTAATCGAAACGTTTGGGCTGCGTCACCAATGGGGCGTCGTTGAGATCGAACCGCATACGTACCGTACCTCGCATCCTCAGATCTATGCGGCAGGAGATGTCATTTTTGGTCAGGGCCAGGGTGAGGCGATGGTTGTCTCGGCTGCACAGCAGGGTAAGCTGGCTGCCGCCGCTGTCATGAAGGCGTTGCCTGGACAGGTGGAAGAGACGGCGTGAGTTGTGAGCGAGACAAGGTACGGAGTGTCCAGTGTAACTAGTAAGTTCAAACAACACCAAGGAGGGATCGTTATGGCTGACTTATCCATTAATCTGGCAGGTATTCGATCACCCAATCCATTCTGGCTGGCTTCTGCACCACCAACCAATACGGGATATCAGGTTCAGCGTGCGTTCGAAGCGGGCTGGGGTGGCGCGGTGTGGAAGACACTGGGTGAGCCGATTATCAATACATCCTCCCGTTTCGCGGCGGTCCATTTTGGTGGGCAACGGGTGGCGGGGTTTAACAATATTGAATTGATATCCGATCGTCCACTGGAAGTGAATCTGCGGGAGATTGCCGAGACCAAGAAACGCTTCCCGGACCGTGCGGTTATAGCTTCACTGATGGTGGAACCTACGCGGGAGAAGTGGCATGAGATTGTCAAAAAGGTGGAGGCTGTTGGCGTCGATGGCCTGGAGCTGAACTTTGGCTGCCCACATGGCATGGCCGAACGTGGTATGGGAGCTGCCTCTGGTCAGCAACCTGACCTGGTCGAACTCCAGACGATGTGGGTGAAGGAAGTGGCGACCACACCGGTGATTGTGAAGCTCACGCCGAATATCACGGATATTACGGCGACAGCCCGGGCAGCTGTACGAGGTGGCGCGGATGCGATCTCCCTGATCAATACAATTAACTCCCTGGCAGGTGTGGATCTGGATTCGTGGAATACCGTGCCCCATGTGGGCGGCAAAGGAGCGCATGGTGGATACTGTGGCCCAGCTGTGAAGCCAATTGCACTGAACATGGTTGCGGAGTGTGCACGTAATCCGGAGGTGGGTGTGCCAATCTCTGGCATAGGCGGCATATCTGATTGGCGGGATACCGCAGAGTTTCTGCTCATGGGCGCTACAGGGGTCCAAGTATGTACCGCAGCGATGCATCATGGATTTCGCATTGTGGAGGACATGATTGATGGGCTGAATGATTACTTGGATGAAAAGGGTCTGAGCAGTGTAGCAGAACTGGTAGGTCAGACGGTTCCACGTTACTCGGATTGGGGCAATCTCGATCTGAACTACAAAGTGGTCGCCCGCATCAACCGCGATGTCTGCATCAATTGCAACAAATGCCATATTGCTTGTGAGGACACCTCGCATCAGTGTATTGATATGTTGACCGACCCGTCCGGCTCCTATCTGGAAGTGGTGGAAGAGGACTGTGTTGGCTGTAATCTGTGTTCGATTGTTTGTCCGGTGGATGGGGCGATTGAGATGGTTGAGCTTGTGCCTGAGCAGGAACCTGTAACCTGGAATGAACGTCAGTCTGCGATTGCGATGTTGCAATCGGTTAGAGATCAATCAACCAAGGAGGCGATATCATGAGTACCCGCAAATTGATTCGTAACGGTGTGTTGGTCACAGCGTCAGATACCTTTGAAGCAGATATTTTGATCGAAAAGGGTAAAATCACACAGATTGGCATCGGACTGATGCCTGACGAACGAACGGAGGTTGTGGATGCAGCGGGCTGTTACGTCATTCCGGGCGGGATCGATCCGCATACGCATCTAGATATGCCCTTCGGTGGAACGGTAACGGCGGATGATTTTGCGACGGGAACGACAGCGGCAGCCTTTGGTGGTACAACAACGATCATTGATTTTTGTCTGACACAAAAAGGCCGTCCATTAATCGAATCTCTCCAGGAGTGGCATGCCAAAGCCGAGGGTAAAGCCGCCATCGACTACGGTTTCCATCTCATGATCGGCGAGATGAATGATCAGGTGTTAGAAGAGCTGCCGCAGATCATTGAAGAAGAGGGTGTGTCATCCTTCAAGGTGTTCATGGCGTATAAAAACCAGTTTCAGGCGGATGACGGGATTCTCTTCCAGACGTTGCAAAAGGCAAAAGAGTACGGCGCACTCGTCATGGTTCATGCCGAGAACGGGGATGTCATTGACCTGCTGGTTCGACAGGCGCTCGCCGAAGGGCGCACGGAGCCGATTCATCATGCGCTGACTCGTCCATCCATGCTGGAGGGAGAAGCAACAGGGCGTGCGGCGCGTCTGGCTGCACTTGCGGATTCACAGCTGTATGTGGTGCACGTGACCTGTGCGGAAGCAGTGGAGCAAATTGCACGTATGCGTGAAATGGGCTACCGGATCTGGGGGGAGACCTGTCCTCAGTATTTGACACTGGATCAATCGATCATGGATCAGCCGGACTTTGAGGGTGCAAAGTACGTCTGGTCACCACCGCTGCGGGAAGCAGCACATCAGGAAGTGCTGTGGAATGCATTGAAAAGCGGTCAACTACAGACGATTGGCTCCGATCATTGCTCGTTTAATTTCAAGGGGCAGAAGGACTTGGGCAAGGATGATTTTAGCAAAATTCCTAACGGGGGGCCTGTCATCGAAGATCGTCTCAGCATTCTGTATTCCGAAGGTGTAGTCAAAGGAAGGTTCACACTGAATCAGTGGGTTGATCTATGCTCGACAAGAGCGAGCAAGTTATTTGGACTATTTCCGCAGAAAGGGACTCTCGCTGTCGGGACAGACGCGGATATCGTTATTTTTGACCCCTCTGTAAACAGGGTGATCTCGGCAGATACGCATCATATGAACGTGGATTACAGTGCATTTGAAGGTATGCAGGTACAGGGATGTCCGGTGACGGTGTTGTGCCGCGGGGAGTATGTCATTCGAGATCGGCAGTATACCGGAACAGCAGGGGCAGGCCAATATGTGAAGCGCAACAAGTATGATGCAGGCGCGCCCATACCGATGAAACATCCTGTGACGGCAGTGAATGGAGGGAGAAGCTGATGTCGGATCATGATGTGTTTGAGACCGAGAGGATCGCCATAGAGCGAATGGTTGCACAGGGTTATCGGATCTATGCGGTACGGGAACATCTGGAGGGTGCTCACGTCATATGGGGGCACCCGGATCTTCCCGAAGAGAAACAAGAGCAATACGTAGGCACGGCGTCTGGACGGAAGTGGTTCAGTCACATCCTGATTCGCCAGCTTCTGGAGCAACGGGGAGCGTAGACCATACTGAAGCTCTTCATGCGATCGGGCCGTGTACGTACTCATAAGCGTAGATGGCAAGTTCGATCGCGACCCTTTTCTCGGGGAGGATATAGTCTTCTCCCAAAAGGGCTTCGATTTTGTCCAAACGGTGATACAGTGTCTGTCTGACGATATATAGAGCGGTGGCCGTCTCTTGCTTGGAGCAGCACAGGACCAAATATCGCTTGAGGGTCCGCAGCAACTGACCTCCTTTCTCCACATCGTAACGAATGAGCGGCCCCAAATATTCTTCGATGAAATCATCCAGATTGCCACTCTGCTTCATACTAGCGATGATGCGGTAACAATGAAGATTACTGTAAAAGGGCTGCTGCATCACACCGATGTCCTTCTGAATTCGCAGTGTCTCCTTCGCGGATTCCAGACTATCCTTGAGACGGGAGAGGTCTGTGCAGTTATGACTGATACCGATCAAGCCTGAGAAGAGGCAGTGGGTCTGTTCCTGCTCGTGCTGCTGTAGCTGTTCGATGCAGCGCCAGAGACTGCTTTTGCGCTGAGATCCAGGTAGTGGGTCGAGAATGATAAGAATGATCTGGTGGTTCAGAACGGTGCTGTAGAGGGTGAAGTTCTCCCGAGCAAATACCGACCGGGCGACGATGTTACGTTGGATCAACAACTTCTGAAGTCTGATGCTATCTGTGTATGCTGGATTGCTGTCGAATAAAATAATAGTGGCTTTGCTCGTTGCGAGAAGGGGATTAACGGTAGATATATATTCATGGACTTCCTTCGTGGAGTGGTATCCGTTAAGCCAATCAATGACCCACATATCTTCTTTGTAGCGGCGTTTCTCTTCCATGTATTTGGTTCGCATCCAGTCCTGAGCAATCGCGGCCGCGCATCGTTCCAGTGCCTGAATGACGAATTCATCCGAAGGTTTGATCGGTATGCTTGAATCTTGATCCGTCAGCTTTTGATGCATCAGCACAAGGTCGGCAAAGGTGTAGTCCAACGCCTGAACAGGCATGCTGATCACATCCAATGTGTTATCTGACAGCTGCATTAAATTCGGAATATCCTCCCCCGCCAAATGTTCCCGCTGCAAAAACCAATCCTGCCGACGAGTCTCCAGCTGCTCTGGAGGGCAGTAGGGAACGGCACTTGCTTCCCCTTCAAGTGGATATAACGCCACGGCACATCCGGTTGTTCGTGACAATAATCGAAGAAGGGGTTGTACCCCGTCTCCATTCAGAAGAAGTTGGTTAAATGAGGTGGTGAGACTATCGAGTTCAGCGATCATCCGCTGATGACTGCGAATCAAGGTGAAATGCAAGTCTTGCGTAATATCGATATAACGGACTTGTTCGTGAAACCAGATCAACGGAAAATCAGCTGCTACTGCAATTTCTTTCATAGCCCCGAGCTGTAACTTGGTGTGATCCCCCAGTTCCATACAGAGTCCGGCAGCCCCACGTGCAATTAACTGACGCAAAAAAGACAGGCCTTGCTGCTCACCCTCCTGCCAGCCAATGCCTGTTGTCAGCACCAATTCCCCGCCATTGAGCAAGTCCCCCACCTCGGGAACCTCCATGATATGAACCCAGCGAACATACCGCTCCAGCGCACGATCACTGGCCAGGACTTCTGCCTTGCGAAACACAGGACGTTTTAACATGTCTCTGACTTGAATATGAAGCGTTGTCTCCCCCACACAACCACCATCCTTCCCCAATCACATGTGATCTATCTGGAGTCTGGAATCCGTCAACTTACATAATTAATCCATATTATAAGTCTATTTACAGCCAATGGGCTGAAATCTAACGTTCATTTGTTTCAAATGACAAATGGGACTGTTCTTTTTGTGATTTTGATTAAAATAAAGAATTTATATGTCAGTCTATGTCTCGTGTGAATTAAATAAAAAAAGCCCCTTAACATCACATCGGAATTCAATCATTCCAATATGCGCTAAGGGGCGAGAAGCTAATATTATAGTCTGTATTTAAGTTGTACTCGAACCGTTACATGAGTACAATCAACGACTTCTTAATCTTCGATTCTTTTCTTTTTAAATTTCATCAGGAACTCATACACAATCGGTACGATAACCAGCGTGAGCAGCGTGGAGCTGATCAGACCACCGATTACGGTAATTCCTAATCCTTTCGAGATGATCCCCGCACTTTCTTCGAGGCCCGTAACCAGTGGCAACAGGGCACCGATAGTTGCGAGAGCGGTCATCAGGATTGGACGCAGACGAGTTGCACCGGCTTCCAGCAAGGCTTCACGGGTAGGCATACCCTCTTTTTCCTTGTGAATAACACGGTCGATCAACACGATAGCGTTGGTGACCACGATACCGATGAGCATCAGTCCACCCATCATGGCGGAGACGTCGAGCGTACCACCAGCGATGAACAGACCTACCATAATACCAATGACCGTAAATGGCAGGGAGAACAGGATTGCGAATGGTGCCAATCCGCCGCCGAATGTAACAACGAGCACGAAGTATACAATGGCGATGGCCGCCAGCATGGCGAGACCCAGTTGAGTAAAGGTATCATTAATCTGTTCGGTTGTACCGCCGAACTTCACTTCAACGCCATCAGGCAGATCCAGCTTGTCGATCTCAGCCTGTAGGTTACTCGAAGCTTTCGTTACATCCGAAGCCAGGATGTTGGCTGTGACTTGTACAACAACTTTACCATCAATTTGCATGATGGAGTTCGGGGATGTACCTTCTTCCACTTTGGCAACATCTTTGATTGGTACCTCGATGCCAAGCGGTGAAGTGACGGTTTCATCCTCAATCTCTTTAATGCTGCTGAATGTTTTGTTGTCTGTCTCTACATATACTTTGTACGTTTTGTTATCGATATCGACTTCCGTAAGCACAGGACGTTCCCGTGCCGGGCTCAGCGTCATCGCCAGTTGGCCTGCAGTCAGGCCCAGGGAACTCAATTTCTCCTGATCTGCCACGAGCGTATACTGCCCGTAGGTGTCAGCGAGTGTAGTGTCTGCTTTTTCAAAATTATCCTTATCTGCTTCAACCAGTTTCAGAATTTCGTCCGATACAGGTTTGAGTTGCTCTACATTATCGCCATAGATGGACAGGCTCAAGCCACTGCCACCCAGACCGCCGGACATGTCGAGCTCATTCCAGGTACCTACGGTAACTTCTTTCTTCAGACCTTCTACAAGCTGTTCCTTCACTTTGGTAAAGTCTTTCGTGTCTTCGTTATATTCAATATAGAATAGAGCCGAGTTGGAACCACCGCCACCCATGCTGCTCAGTGGATTACTTCCGCCGATGGAATATTGCATTTTCTCCAGACCTGGTTGTTCCAGCAACCACTTCTCGGCAACAAGTGCTTCTTTTTCTACATCTTCACGTAAAGCTCCTGTTTGAGGACTGTACGTAATGGTCACATATTTATCCTGTTGCTCTGGCAAGAAGCTTGCACCGATGAACGGGTACAGGAACAAACTGCCGACCAGCAAGATCACTGCAATACTGACTGTGATGAGTTTGTGTGAAAGGGTCCAGTTCAGCAGGCGTTTGTAACCTTCCGCCATTTTGCCTGGTTTTTCTTCGTGATTCTGTTTGTTCTTCAACCCTCCACGGAACAGGGTGTGCGCAAGCATCGGCACAATGGTAATGGCAACGATCAGGGATGCCAGCAAAGCGAATACCATGGTCAGTGCAAATGGCGTGAATAACTCACCGACCATGCCGCTTACCAATGCCAGTGGCAGGAATACCGCAATAGTTACGATCGTGGAAGAAAGGATTGGCACAAACATCTCGCGAGTTGCTTCGCGGACTAGTTCACGGCCTTTTAATCTTTCACCTTTGAGTGTTAATCTGCGGTAGATGTTCTCGATAACAACGATGGAGTCATCGACAACCCGTCCGATGGCAACCGTCATCGCACCCAGCGTCATCATGTTCAAAGTAATATCCATCATATTGAGAGCAGTCAATGCCATGAGCAAGGAGAGCGGGATCGAGATAATGGAGATAATGGTTGAACGAATATTACGCAGGAAGAGCAGGATGATCAGGATGGCAAACAAGGCGCCAAAAACGGCTTTGCCCAACATCGTGTTCACCGAGTCCTGAATCGGCTTACCTTGGTCAAGCAATACAGTCAAATCAGCATTTTTGAACTGCGATTGCAACTCTTCAGCTTTATCTTTGACTGCGTTAACGACATCAACCGTGTTGGCATCGTTGGATTTTACAATGGAAATACCAATCGATTCCTTGCCGTCTGTCCGGGAAATGGATTCCGCTTGACCGATGACTTCGATCTTGGCAATTTCACTTAATTTTACTGTCGGGATACCAGCTGCGTTGGCAGCACCTGAAGGGCTACCTACACCGGCATTACCACCAGCGGCTTGGTCCGTTCCTTGTGAAGCACCTGGAGCGGTACCTTGACCAGCTTCACCAGTTGGTGCTCCAGAGCCTTGTGGGGCTACGTTTGAACCATTGCCTGCGGAAGCACCGGCACCGCCGGGTACAACTGGAATGGTAAGGTTTTTCAGATCATCGATGTCGATGATGTTACCATCTACAACAACGGCTTTCTGGGATTTATCCAGTTCAAACAGTCCAAGGGGCACACGAATGGATGAACCTTGAACGATGCCGTTTACCGTATCTTCCGTTAGGCCCAGCTCGGCCATTTTGGCTTGGTCAAACTTCAATTGAACTTCTTTCACATATTGACCGGACACCTGAACCTGAGCTACACCGTCAATGTCTTCGAGTGCAGGCTGAATATCCGATTCAACCAGTCGTGTCAATTGTTCCAGGTCACCGCCGTCCTTGTCGGACAGGCTCAGAGATACAACCGGGAAAGAGTTAATGCTGAACTTGGAAATGGTCGGCTTCTGCACACTGTCAGGCAGTTGAACTTCATTCAGTGCCTCACGAACGGTTGCAGTTGCGTTGGTCAGATCTGTTCCATAATCAAATTCGAGTGTGATCGATGCTGCGTTCTCCATGGAAGTGGAGGTCACCGTCTTCACGCCATCTACATTGCGTAGTTTTACTTCCAGCGGCTTCGTGACATCCTCAACAATTCCCTCCGGTGCAGCCCCCGGATCAATGGCAGTGACATTCAGAAACGGTACGTTGATGTTCGGAATTGTCTCTTGTTTCATCGTCAATCCGCTGTACAAACCTGCGAAAGAGATGATAATCGTCAGAATCCAAATCGCAAACTTGTTGTTCAGTGAAAAATTAATAATACCTTTCATACGATGGTTTCTTCTCCTCTCTGTTTCTCCTGTTTATGTGTGTGACGAGTCAGCTTGGATGAACCGGCTATACATGGCATCCAGAATATGCTGAAGCTCGGAGTGCAAAGATTGAATGGCAGTTACGTTCTCCAGATTGTGCATCATGCCCAGAATAATGGCACGCCGCGGTGTGAATTCCATCATCTCCTGCCGGAGAATGGCAATGGTCTCAAGTACATCATTCTTTGGTTGCCCAGCAGGCAATTCGGAGGCAGCAATATCCTGCATTTGCTTGATAATATGAATAGGATGCCGCATCACCGTGGAATCCGGATGGGGTTCGGTAATCCATGCAGGCCAGTCCTCCAAAGGAATCAAAGGCAAAGGTCGCTGCTTAAGGAATCCGTGCGCTGCATAATCCATCATTTGCAGTAAATTTGTTGCCATTTTGGTAACAGTAAGGGACGGCATCTCTGTAAACCAGATCTTGACGTAGGAAAGGAATAGCCCCTGTGTCAGCAAAATAAGGTCAATCGTATAAGGTTCAATCTCCGATCCGTACTGCTCCTCCAGCTTATCCTTAAACCAATGTAAGGTACGGACTTCCAGATCTCTTTGCAGCGGATGGCATTGTTCCTTGCGTTGCTGTTCATCATCCATCATCATGCTGCGCATCTGTACTCGCAAAAATTCCTTGAGCTCGGCAACATGGATCAACAGTGTCTCAATTTGCTTGTGAAGACGTTCACGCGAGGTAAGGCTGGTTTCATGCTCAATCTGTGTCATCTCGTCCATGAGCGTGTACATGCAGTACTCCAGAGTACTGGCTTCTAATTCCTCTTTGGATTTGAACATGATGTAGAGGCTACCTTTGGACATCCCGCATAATTCTGCAATCTCTTGCATGGATGTTGCAGCACTGCCTTTGGATGAGAATAACTTGAGTGCTGTAGTAATGATGAGTTTTTTCTTCTCATTCATCTCATGTATAGGGTTCATTAACGATGCATTCACCTCATCAGGGAACTTGTGAGTTCTTGAATTGACTTTAAGGTCAAAATAAGTATAAACGATCTGGTTAAAGGAATTCAAATGGGAGTAAATTGGAAAATCAGAGCGGAGAAAAGAGACTGATCAAAGGGAAGAATACACGGCAAGTAACAAGGTACAGCTTGTATGTACGATAGGGATAAGGTATCAAGAATGGATAAGTTAGTTTCCAGTGAAGGCGTACAAGGCGAGTATAATAATGGCGACTAGAGCGATAAGATAGAAGATGGCCATGCCGATCAGAAGGGTATACCCTGTATAAGAGCCCATGCGTGCCAATAACTTTTTCATGATTACGACATCCTTTCTTACGTGGCAAAGTATAAAGAGGTTCCCTATTTATATCATTCCCCAAAAAAGACGACTTCCTGATCGAAGTCGTCTTTTTTATATTACAGAATTTAATAGATATCATAATGGAAGCTAAGAATTACACGATAACGGAGATTGGAAAAGTGGTACTGCAATCGGAGATATAAAGTATAACTTCATTTCACTTCCGTTACGTGATGAGCTTCAGCCCAACAGCTGCCACCAAAATCATCGCGATAAACAGGATACGCTTCGCTTCTTTCCGTTCACCGAACAGGAACATGCCTGTTAACGTACTGCCGACCGTCCCGATTCCCGTCCACACGGCATATGCTGTGCCCATCGGAATGGACGTCATGGCGTAGGACAACAACGAGAAGCTGAACACAAACGACACCAGCATAAGTACGATGTATGGCCATCCTTTTTTGGTGGAAGCACCATTAATACCGATTACGCCGAAAATTTCACATATCCCTGCACCTACAATTGCCATCCAAGCCATTATACTGCACCTCCTTTGGCTTCTTGCTGATCCGTTACCAGCTTCAGTCCAATTACGCCGCAGAGCAGCAGCCCGATGAGCAATACTTTGGCCAAGCGGAACGGTTCACCAAACAATACCATTTCCGTAAGGACGGTACCCGCCGTACCAATTCCCGTAAAGACGGCATACACCGTACCCACAGGCAATCTTTTGGAAGCGGCAATGATCAGTCCAAAGCTGATCACGATGGCAATCCCCGTTAAAGTCCACTCCCAGGCATTCGAGGCATGTTTCAGCCCGCTTACCCAGACAATCTCAATAATTCCGCCGATAAATACATATAACCAGTTGCGGTTCATGTTGTTGAATCTCCTTCCCGCACAACGCTGTGTGCCTCGTCGTTCAAATGATGAATGCCATGCCAAAATACAGGCCAGGATGCTTCCAACCGTCTCTTGTACCGACGGGAACTTCCATAGATAATCTCCACGGTAATACCGTCGAGGAGCGTCATGAATGCAATGGCGGCTTGTTCTGCGGGTAGGGGCGGTATATCTTCATTACGCATTGCCCTTTGGAGCAGACGAGTCAGTGCACGTTCCATACCATCGATAAACGGATACACTTGATCCATCACTTCGCCATACAGAGAAAGGGGTGGGTAAAAACAATTACGCAACATCAATCGAGCCGAAGCATGGGCATTGTATTCTTGTTCGAACCAGATCAACAAGCCTTTCAGCCTCTGCTCCAATGGCAGATCCGCATGATCACGGAAATATTCCAGTGTGTGCCGTGTTACCTCGTGAAATGCAAAGTCCAGTGTGTGTAAAAACAAGTCATCCTTGCAACTGAAATGCGCATATATGGACGGTTTTTTAATCCCGACTTCATCAGCAATAGCTCTCAGAGAAGCTCCCTCATAGCCATCTCTGGCAAAATGGAACAGGGCTGCATCCCGAATGGATTGTGCAGTCATTCAATCACCTTCCTAACGGTCGTTAGGTAACTATATTTCCACACTTTACATCACCTGTCAAGATGAAAATATCCGCCTGCACAGTAGAGTACAGGCGGATATAACAGGTATGGATGTGGTTTCTGATCAAAAGGTCGTAAGACCCAGAATCAGTTGCAGCTTATATAGGATACCTTTCAAAAACGTAGTCTTCTCTTGGAACTCATCCAGGTCTAACGTGAACTCGGCATCATTATTATTCCAAATACGCTCGAAATAATTCGCGATATCGAGTGTGAACTTATTGTCTGGAGGTGTAGCAACCCATAGATCATTCTCCAGATTGTAGTCATTCATGTTTCGGGGGGTGAAATTGGTTGAACCCCCTAGGACAATATGATCTCCGGTTGCTTTGGCAAGATAGATCATCTTGGTATGGTATTGCTCCTTGGTGGTGTTATACCAGCGGATCTGTATTTTACCGTCCGATTTATCATGCAATTCAGCAGCGACAGGACGGTTCGGAATCCCGATCTTTTCCTGACCAAAAGCATTTTCATTTGGATCTAGTACAAGCCGGATCTCGGTTCCTCGTTTTGCCGCTTCCAGCAGGGCTTCCAATACTTTCGGAGAGGCCACATAGAACATGCCCATCCATAAGGTGTCACCTTTGCCAGCCTGATTGATCTCATGGAGTACAGCGTCATTCACTTTGCCTTCAGTTAAATAGCGTATTCGTATATCTCCCGTGTTTGAATTCGAGGAAGGAGCTGTGTAGGCAGGAACCTTGCCTCCGCCTGAGATGTCGAGAACAGCTTGCTCGGACTGAAGAATATCGCCAATGATTGGACCTGTTACTTCAAATGCAATATTTGAGTGATAGGCACTCGCATCATGGATATTGCCAGAAGAGACAATCGCTGTCTTCTCACTAACAACAACTTTGCGATGATTGGCCTTCACGTTGAGCAGCTTGAGATAGGAACGGACCGTTACATCCGGACCATCCGTGGCCATCAGGTTTTTGATCCAGCCATCTCCGGATTGGCCAAACCATTGGAAGAAGGTCCGCCAGACCGCAGAGTATACTGGAGTTGAATCACGCAAAGGGTCCACATCCGTGATGACCACATGAATGCCTGCTTGTTTCATTTGTTCCAGCAACGGATTGGGTGCTGAGTTATAGTTGGTATTTACTTCATCTGTAATGAACCAGATGTCCATATCAGGATGTTGATTTTTTTTGGTGACCAGCGCTTCGGTGAATTCAGTACTCACGGGAGGAAAGTTCTGTCCCTTGTGCTGATAATTATTGAACAGGAACATATCCACCAGGACAAACTGCTCCGCTTCCTCCACAATTTGCATCATGCGCTGGAAAATCTGCTGTTCGTGCTCCATCTGTCCGTCGGAGGAAGGATAAGTGAGGTCGTGCAGGAACTCGACTTGATCCACACGGTATTCTGGACTTTCATAGGAAATGCCCGCTGGTAATGGTTTGTAGGTCTGATAGAGCATGACGGCGATGAGCCATAGGACCAATAGGACGAGTCCTGTTCGTATGTATGGAAATTTGCCGCGTGAAGACTTGCGGTCTGATGTATGGCGGCGTAATGAGACCAACGGTGGACTCCCCCTTCTGTACTTGCTGACTTCTATTACCACACGGATGATAACGTTGACGCAGGAGAACCCGCTAGCATAACGAATGTAGCGGTAAAACGCATATGGCAAAATTGGCATTATGCAATCGACAGGTGTCTGAGCGTTGTGTATAATGAGTGTATTATTTTTGTAGAATGTTAGGGTTTTCATATGCCTGACAAGGACGGGGAACCAATGATATAACCTTTGAAATCTGGACATTTAGGAAAGAAAGTGGGTAATAAGGTGTATTCCATCAAACAAGTCGCTGCCATGCTCGGTATCCCGACGGTGACGCTCCGGGCTTGGGAGAATCGGTATAGTGCGGTCACCCCTGAGCGGACGGAATCGGGTTATCGAATGTATACCGAAGAGAATGTTGCGGATCTGCGCTGGTTGAAAGAACAGGTTGAGCTACATCAGACCAATATTTCGGAAGCGGTACGGATGTTGAAAGTAAACAAATTAAATCCGCCCGAGGCTGTACCCACGCCGATCATGGCTCCGGTGCCTACGATGGAAGAAGCCTACGCACGCATGGCAGATCAGATCTATGACTCGCTCTACAACTTTCAGGGTGAACGTGCCAATGGTTTGATTGATTTTGGGTTCACCATGTATGGGTATGACTCGATGTTCTATCATGTGTTGGTGCCCATTCTGGTTCGGGTTGGAGATGCATGGGAGCAAGGCAGGGCTTCGGTGGCTCAGGAACACTTCATGACACAGCTGATATCACAGCGGTTTTATCAGTTTTTCCATCTGTTCCCGATCTATCCGCATCTGCCCAAAGTTCTGGCGTTGTGTCCGGAAGGGGAGCATCATCAGGTCGGATTGCTGCTGTTCTCTCTTTTTATGCGTAAAAATGGAGCAGAAGTACTGTATCTGGGTGCGAACACGCCAGAGGAAGGCATCTTCCCGATTATTCGGGAGCAAAAGATCAAGTTGGTTTGCCTGTCGATCACAAGTCCAGGGCTTCTTGAACGGTGTGATCAGCTCGTCGAGCGGATTATGAACGAGTTCCCGCATATTCGCTTTGTACTTGGAGGTAAAGGCTATGAGCGTGCAGAGCATGCACGTTATCCGCAATGGATTATGCCGGAGAGTTCTGCGGACTGGCAGTCGTGGATGGAGCGTGAATATCTCTCCGAGCGGTCACCTGGTGCACGGTTTGGACAGGCCAATAATTAAACATAATCTCAAATGATATGAATAGGTTAGAGTATAAGGGACATCCTTTGACGAAAGTGATCAAAGGGTGTTTTTTGTGTTTATATATGGATTAGTAGAGTGTTTTGACCAACGGGTCATTTTTTGGTTTACAAGGTCGTATAATATTTGTATTATATTTGTATAATGTTTTTGCTAGTTACCGCTTGAAGTGTTCTTGGGCGGTTTAATAATAGGTTAGGGGCTAGAGAACTATAGAATTCCCTACATAGAAAGGTGAGTGGCATGATACCGAATCAACAACGCAAACGTGCAGCTGTCATTGGTGCAGGTCCAGGTGGACTTGCAGCAGCGATGTTATTGTCCGGTCAGGGGTACGAGGTAGATGTGTATGAGAAACAGCCAGTCATCGGGGGGCGTTCTGCCAGATTGGAACTGGGTGAATATCGATTCGACCGGGGTGCTACATTTTTGATGATGCCTCAGCTGATTGAAGAGATGTTTGACGTGGTGGGACGTAAGTTATCCGATTATGTGGATATGAAAGAGCTAACTCCGCTGTACGCACTGAACTTTGGTGACAAGGTGTTCAAGCCTTCTCGTAATCGGGAAGATACAGCTGCACAGATTAAGGAATTGTTTCCGGGCAATGAAGACAATTACCTTCGGTTCATGCAAGAAGAAGAAGTGAAGTTTGGCAAAGTCATGCCTCTGCTCCGTCGTCCTTTTGGCAAGTTGACTGACTATCTACGCAAGGATGCGGTAACAGCTCTACCTAAGCTTGATGTCCACAATACGGTCTATGGAATCTTGTCCCGCTATTTTACAGACGAGCGTCTGCGCTGGGCATTTACATTTCAATCCAAATACCTTGGCATGTCTGCCTGGGATTGTCCGGGCACCTTTACCATATTATCGTTTATTGAGCATCACTACGGATTGTTCCACCCCATTGGCGGCGTGAATCGGATCTTCCAAGCCATGGCCGATGTCGTGGAAGAATACGGAGGACGCATACATACTTCCACTCCGGTGAAACAGGTCATCGTTCGCAATGGTCGTGCAGAAGGTGTGTTGCTTGGGAACGGTGAACGCATCGAAGCAGACCATGTGGTTGTGAACGCCGACTTTGCACATGCGGTGAACCATCTGTTTGAACCAGGCGTGCTTAAGAAATATACCCCGGAAAAAATGAAACGCAAAAAGTATTCCTGCTCGACAGCAATGTTGTATCTGGGCGTGGATGGTGATGTGGACCTGCCGCATCACTCGATCTATTTTCCCGAGGACTACCGGTTAAACGTTGATGAGATTACAAAGCATAAAATGTTATCAGCCGATCCATCTCTATATATTCATAACCCTTCCAGACTTGATTCGACGCTGGCACCGGAAGGGAAATCTGCTTTGTATGTTCTTATGCCTACGCCTAACCTTACCGCAGACATTGATTGGGAGGCAGAACGGGAGAATGTGCAGGAGGCCATGATGAAACGCATGGAAGGCATTCCTGAGCTGGCTGACATACGTAGCCGTATTGAAGAATGTATGCTGTTCACTCCACTCGATTGGGAGACTGAACTAGATGTGTATCGCGGAGCAACGTTTAATATGGCACACAATCTGGGTCAGATGATGTATCTGCGTCCCCATAACCAGTTTGAAGAGTTGAAAAGTGTATGGCTGGTAGGCGGCGGAACACATCCGGGTAGCGGGTTGCCCACGATTTTCGAATCGGCACGGATCAGTGTCAGACTGATTCAGGAAGAGGACGCACGCACACGTTCCAAGCCATCCTCTTATGTGAAGACGGCAGAAGCCAGAGGGCATTCATGAAGCGGGCCGCTATTGTAGGCGCAGGGATTGGCGGACTCACTTCGGCACTGTTATTGAACCGTCAAGGCTGGGATGTCACCGTGTATGAACGGGGTTCCCGCGTTGGCGGACGCATTGGATATGAGCAGGAAGGCGAGTATCGGATCGATCAGGGGCCAACGATCGTACTGCTGCCGGAGATGTTACTTGGCATAATGGAGGAAGCAGGCGTAGATCGTTCGAAGATTGAGTTACTTCGCTGTGATCCGTTATACAGAGTCCACTACCACAGTGGTCGTGTCATGACCAAGATGACCTCACGTGAAGAGCAGACGGCGGAGATTGAGCGTTTGTTCCCGGGAGAGAGCCGGGGATTCACACGATTCATGAAAGATATGGACACGTTGTTTCCGGCAGGCCGGGCAGCTTTTCTGGAAAGGGCTTTTCCACGCAAAAGGGATTTCTTCACCCCTTCGCTCATGTCCCTCATGGGCAGATTGCGTGCACACAAAAGTGTCCGGAAAGCGGTAGGCGATTATTTTGAGCATGAGGAATTGCTTGATGCATACTCACTGCAAAGTTTATACATTGGTGGATCACCGTTTGGGACGCCAGGTATCTATTCCCTTTTACCTTACGCAGAGCATGAATATGGCATCTGGATGGTCAAAGGTGGATATGCAGCATTGCCGGCCATTCTGGAACAGGAACTGATATCACGTGGTGGACGTGTCGTGCTGAATTCGGAAGTGACCGGACTCAAGATTAAAAATGGTGTGTGTGAAGGTATAGAAACGGCAGCAGGCGCAGAAAATGTGGATGCAGTTATCTACAATGGTGATTTCCCCCATCTATCAGGTTTGCTTGGACAATCACCAGAGGTAGCACGTAAAAGAAAACCGTATCGTCCCTCTTCCGGATGTGTATTGCTCTATGTGGGCGTGGACAAAACCTGGGAAGATGCAACGACGCACCAGTTCTTCCTGCCACCGAGTCTTGAAGGCAGTTTGCAGGAAGTGTTCAATCAGCGACGCATTCCGGCAAAGTCCTCATTTTACGTATTTAATCCGGTCGCATTGGATGAAACTGCAGCGCCTCAAGGACAGAGTGTATTATATTTCCTCATTCCCGTACCAGATGCCGAAGGTGTCGACTGGGATCAGGAGAGTGAAGCATTGGCAGAACGGGTACTGGAAGAAGCGGAGCAACGTGGATTCCCGGGACTTCGTGCAGCGATCAAGTGGAAAAAGGTACGTACACCCGCTGACGCAGAGCGAGACGGGCTCTATGGGGGCGGAAGCTTTGGTATAGCACCTGTATTATTCCAGTCCGGTGTATACCGACCGCAACCCAAACCATTCCCTAATATAAAGGGATTATATGCCGCAGGAGCATCTGTACATCCAGGTGGCGGAGTGCCGATTGTAATGCAGAGTGCACGGATGGCCGTCAATCAACTCATGAAGGAGATGGGAACATGAATGAAGCGATTTTGAGCAGGTGTGAAGAGTTGATGCAAAAGGGTTCTTCCTCTTTTTATCAGGCCTTTAGAGGGCTGCCAAGTCCACGTCGGGAAGCGGTATATGTCATTTATGCCTTCTGCCGCATGATTGATGACAGTGTAGACGAGCCGGAACATTCGCCATATACGATTCACGAGATCCATGATTTGTTTGATCGGCTAGACGATGCGGAAGGACACTTTATCTGGCCAGCACTGAGATGGTTGTTCAGCAGTTTCCCTCATCTGGATAAGGGGCCATTTTTCCGTCAGATGGAAGGGCAGCTCACAGATCTTAAAGTAACGCATTATACAACGATGCAGGAACTGGAGCATTATTGTTATCTGGTGGCCGGAACCGTAGGCGAGATGTTGTTGCCTGTATTGAGAGATGATAACGGCGCAGAAGTAGCGATGAACGGGATTGCTTTGGGTAAAGGGATGCAGATCGTTAATATTATTCGGGATGTTGGTGAAGATCGGGCCAGAGTGCGTCGGTATGTTCCGCTGGAAATCATGGAGAAGCATGGTTACACCGAGCAGGACTTTGAAGACGGGGTTGTGGACGAACGTTTTATTGCCATTGTTCATGAATTAAAAGCTGCAGCATTGAACTGGTTCCGTATTGGCATGGATCGTCTGGATACGTACCCAACGGAAAGTGCATTTTCCATCGAGCTGGCAGCAGCCTTTTACTCCACCATTCTACACGCCGTTGAACGCAACGACTATGACGTATATACCAAGCGGGCATATGTTAGCGATGAATTGAAACTGGAGATGCTGGGTGCGATTGTGAAACGTTACCCGATGCTGGCCTATCAAGCCTCCCGAACGGCGGTATCCTGATGATCCAGTGGCTTTACTGGGCGTGGTATGTCATTGGAGCAACCTTGATGCTAACGATCGGTGTGCCTGACGTATTATCTTTTTCAAATGGTTTATTTCTAATCTTCTACGCATTGTATGTGCTGGATCTGATCTATCAAGGGCGTAATCGGACAGGCCTGTCCGACCAGTCAGTCATCTGGCTGAAACCCGGACTCTGGATATCCTCTGTGATTATCTGGCTTGGAGGTATGGGCGTAGAGTGGGTAGGCGTTCATACGCATTGGCCTTTTGGCGAGTATGCCTACTCAGACTTCTTCGGGATTCATCTGTTCAGTGTGCCAGTTACGCTGGGTTTCGCCTGGATCGCAGTGGTGGGTAACTCGGCGCTGTTAAGTGGCGGTGGTTCAACGTGGACTGGCAGACTGCTTCGAGCAGTGAAGACCGGGTTCTGGGCGATTGTTCTTGATCTGGTACTCGACCCTGTTGCGCATGCAAGAGGATTCTGGGAGTGGCAAGCCCCAGGTGGATTCTACGGTGTTCCGTGGTCCAATTACATAAGCTGGTTTATCATGGGTGCATTCTTGTCCCTTTTCCTTCCGGCCATGCCTAATGACCGTAGCTCATTGCTGCGTGCAAAATGGTTGTATCAGCTGTTTATTCTTCTGTTCGGCCTGCTTGCTCTAAAGGAAGGGATTACGGGCAGCTTTATCATCGCCATTGCTGGTGTGCTTCTTGCCGAAGGGAGCTGGCTCTATGATTCGCGCCGTAAAATCAAAACCGTTTAATCGTATTTTTGCCTTATACAATCACTATTATCTGCTACGTCGGCGCTTCCGCTCCTTCACGCTCACAGGGTCACTGGACCCGCAGGTGGACATCAGGGACAACTCCCCGATTGAAGCGACTCGTCCGGTGATCTATTTCATGAATCACAGCTCCTGGTGGGATGGTCTGCTGCTCTATCATGCGGCCAGGCAGACATCGCGGGGTGATCATTATGTGATGATGGAGGAGCAACAGCTTCAGCAATATGCTTTTTTTCGTAAATTGGGTGCGTATTCGATCAATAAGGAGAGTGCGTCCGGTATTCGGACCTCTCTACAGTACACCAGTGAATTATTGGATTCAGGTAAAAGGGTCTGGATTTTTCCCCAAGGAGAAATTCTGCATCAGGAGGCCAGACCGATTCAGTTCCGTCCAGGCATCGGATTGTTACTTCGTCGTTCTCCAAATGCCATTGCTGTACCGGTAACCTTGTGCCATGGGATGGTTCAGCATGATTTACCCGAAATATCGATGCAGGCGGGCCCGGCTGTGATGGAAGACTGGAAGGCGTTGAAGAGTGAAGAGATTGCCGCCAGACTCGGCCATGTGCTGGAACAGCAGTTAGACGATCATAGATCAGAGCTTATACGGATGGGGCAGGGAAGTTTGCCAGATGCGATTCCACTGATTCGTCATGTACGTTCGACAAGTGAAAAATACGATGCGGCACGAAAGCGGGTGAACCGTTAGCATGAATGCATCTGAAATCTTCTGGATTGTGCTTACCTGCATATTGGGCATACAGTTGCTATTCGCTCTATGGAACGTCTCCTGTCTGCCCAAAGTGCGTTCATTCCGAGCAGACCGAATACAACCACCAGACCTGCTGGTCTCGGTGCTGATTCCAGCCAGAAATGAACGACTACATATCGAAGGATGTCTGGAAAGTGTGCTCGCGAGCGATATGTCAGGATTCCGGATGGAAGTATTGGTGCTGGATGATCGCTCCGAAGATGAGACAGCGGCCATGGTACAAGCGATTGCGGATCGGGATGCACGTGTGCGTTTGCTGCATGGCGTTGATCTTCCCGAAGGCTGGATGGGGAAATCCTATGCGTGTCACAGGCTGGTTCAGGAGGCCAAGGGAGAATGGTATATGTTCGTGGATGCGGATGTGCGTCTGGAGCCAAGTGCCATTCGGCAGACTCTTGCGGCAGGGTGTGAGCAGAGCGGGGGGCTGGTAACCGGTTTTCCTTATCAGGTAACAAAGACGTGGATGGAAAAGCTTGTTGTACCCATGATGGTCTTCACCATCATCAGTCATCTGCCCATTTTCATGATACGAAGATCATCCAGTCCGATGTTTGTGGCCGCTACGGGGGCTTTTTTGCTGATTCATCGCTCCAGTTACGAAGCTTCCGGTGGTCATGCTGCCATTCAGGCACATCTGGTGGATGATATGAGTCTCGCCAAAGCAGTCAAGCGTGCAGGTCATCCGGTGATGCTGACCGATGTGCATGATGTAACAAATACCCGTATGTATCAGAACGGGGCAGAAGTATGGAACGGATATAAGAAAAACATGTACGAAGGTATGGGGCGCAAAGACGTGCTGCTGCTTGGCACGATGTTAATGTATACACTGATGTATATTGTGCCTCCACTAGGATTGATTATTGGACTCCTTATGGGCAGTTCGATGTCCATTCTGTATGGATTGTTAGGAACATTATTAGGTATGGCTGTAAAAAGAGTAGCGGATCATGCTGGCGGACAACCCTGGTGGCTTGCCCTTCTGCAACCGGTCAGCATGGCCTGTGTCATTGCCATCGGATTCGCTTCCTGGCAGGCAGGCCGCTCCGGCAAGGGGTATGTATGGAAAGGTAGGCGGTACAGTTGAGAGGTAACGTCATTATAATCGGTGCAGGATTTGGAGGTCTGTCGTGTGCAATACGACTGGCTTCACAAGGTGTGCAGGTGACCATTCTGGAACGGCAGCAACATGTAGGTGGCAAGCTACAGCAGATTGAGCGGGACGGGTATCATTTTGACCGGGGACCGAGCACGATCACGATGCCATCGACCTTTCGTTCAGTCTTCGACCATGCTGGAGTAGCAATGGAAGATTACGTACAATTATATGAGTTAGAACCGCGCACGCGTAATATATTTGCAGATGGCACAGTGGTAGATTTGTCAGGTAATCGCGGGTGGATGAAGGAGCAGATCGCTACGTACAGTCCGGAGGATGCAACTCGTTATGATGCGTTTATGGATGAATCTGCCGCGCTATATGCGGAAGCCAATCGTCATTTTCTGGGTAAGTTGCTGCTGTCTCCTTCTGACAAATACAATCTTCAGATGCTGCGCAGCCTGCTCCGCGTGCGGCCAACGGTGAAGCTGGATAAGTTACTGCGCTCATATTTCCAACATCCGCATACGCTGGCTATGTTCGGACGGTACGCGACCTATGTGGGATCATCGCCGTATCAATCACCTTCGATCTTTGCCATGATGGGGCATGTGGAAGCAGAAGTCGGCATCTACGGGGTCAAAGGTGGAACCTATCAACTGATCGAAGGAATGACCCGGCTGGCACGGGAAAAAGGTGTACAGATCATTACCGGCACAGAGGTCCGACAGATTGTTGTTCGGAATGGCAAATTGGCAGGTGTAGACACGGACCAAGGCTTTCGGGAAGCCGATCAGGTGGTTGCCAATGGAGATGTACTTAGCATAAATCGACTGCTGCTCGCACCGGAACATCGGAAAGAAATGAGCGATGCCCGCATACGGAAGTATGAGCCCTCCATTTCAGGATTTGTGACGCTGGCAGGTGTGAGAAGACAATATGATGCGTTGTTACACCATACGGTCTTTTTCCCGGAACGGTATGAACCGGAGTTTGACCATATTTTCCGTGACCGTAAAATGCCCGCCGATCCCACGATCTACATCTGTTATTCCGGTTATTCGGAAGCGGGCATGGCTCCGGCGGGAGCCAGTAATCTGTTCATTCTGGTCAATGCCCCCTATTTGTCGGATTCATGGAATTGGGAGCAGCAGACGGAACGTTACGGTGCGTTTGTGCTGGAACAATTGGCGGCGCGGGGAATTACCGGGTTGAATGAATCCGATGTGCTGATCCGGTACACACCGCGAGATATCGAACTGGATACCTTGGCGCATCAAGGGTCGATCTACGGCATCTCGTCCAACTCGGTGAAGCAGACCTTTATGCGACCAGGCAACCGAAGCAAAGATGTACAAGGACTCTGGTACGTCGGCGGAACGACACATCCAGGCGGCGGAACCCCGATAGTGACGTTGTCCGGACAGCTTGTTGGTGAGCAATTGGCATCGGAAATCTTGAGATAAGTTTGTTGTGCAGATGATGGAGTGAAAATGTGTTTTGTTGATCCATGTGCGTGTGTATCGTCTCTGCTAATTAACTTTGAAGCTGCTACGGATGATCCGTGCTGTTGAGTAGGTATTAGATAGTGGTGCTCCGGGATTTAAGTGAGACATTTGGTGTCGGGGCATCCTTTCAATAGCCGGTTTGGAACGTTATACTGGATAGAGTTAAACTGCTGAGCTGCAATGCTTATAGGATTAATGTTTTTGTCTTTTGCAAAAGACGTATATACATAGAAGTAAGGAACGGGCAGGTTATCCTGTCGATCCGCACGATTCTCACATAGGAGGTCTCATCATGAATGAACAAGAGCGAGCCGGCGAACGGCTGCTTCCCGAAGTGGCTACGGGAGAACGGAAGCTAGAGCACGTGCGCCTCTGTCTTGAGGAGAATGTGGCAGGAGAAGGGGTAACCAGCGGTATGGAGCGGTTTGCGTTTCGCCATCACCCACTGCCGGAACTGGATTTTGAAGAGGTGCATCTGGAGACTTCGTTTATTGGCAAAAAAGTACGCACACCTTTGCTCATCAGTTCGATGACGGGTGGAAGCAAAACAACGGGCGCCATCAATGAGCGCCTCGCCCGAGTAGCAAACGCCAGAGGCTGGGCGCTCGGCGTAGGTTCGATCCGGGCTGCCGTGGAACAGCCGGAACTGGCGAGTACCTTCGATGTCCGCCGTTGGGCACCAGACATCCCGGTCATTGCCAACCTGGGTGCGGTGCAGCTGAACTATGGTTTCACAACAGCTGACTTCCAGCGTGCTGTAGATATTGCGGGTGCGGACATGCTCGTGCTTCATCTAAACACCTTGCAGGAAGTCTTTCAGCCGGAAGGTAACACCAACTTCAGCGGATTATTTCAGCGGATTGAAAACTTGTGTCGTGAGCTAGACGTACCTGTTGGCGTAAAAGAAGTAGGTTTTGGCATCGATGGCGTGACGGCTCAACGCCTATATGAAGCGGGTGTCGCGTTCATTGATGTAGCCGGAGCAGGGGGCACAAGCTGGGTGCAGGTAGAGAAGTACCGCAACAATAACCCGGTACGCCGGGCAGCAGCTGAAGCTTTTGCCGACTGGGGCATTCCGACAGCGGAGTGTATTCAGGAAGTACGAGCGCTGAATCCTACTGGTGCCCTGATTGGCAGCGGTGGACTGCACACTGGCGTGGATGCGGCCAAAGCCCTCGCGCTCGGTGCGGATCTCGCTGGTTTTGGTCGATCTCTTCTCGAATCCGCAGTAGCTTCCGATGATGCGCTGAATGAGCGGCTGGAACAGGTTGAGTTTGAACTGCGTACTGTGATGTTTGGTATTGGTGCAGGGCAGATTGAAGATCTGAAGCAGACAACACGTCTTGTGGAACGGCGGTAGAGTGAGGGTGGAAATACAGGTGCGAACCCCAAGCTCACATGATTTCCCTGGGGGATTCGCACCTCGAATTTTGTCGAAAACATTGTTTTCGTGACCTTTTGGCAACACTTGTGTTCGTTGAAGGATGTTTTTTATCACAAATGTTTCTATAATTTGGTATAATGATTGAGAATGCGTGATAATTTTTGGATTTGATGACGTTATTACGTGTGGTTTCGCTGTCGCACTCCGTATGGAGTGCGTGGATTGAAATCATAGGATTGTACTTATTTGACCCCGGCTCATTGTCGCACTCCGTATGGAGTGCGTGGATTGAAATTTTCTATCTTTAATCACATCAACAACACATAACGTCGCACTCCGTATGGAGTGCGTGGATTGAAATATGGGTGTTGGTTTCAGGAATCTACTCGGTATTACGTCGCACTCCGTATGGAGTGCGTGGATTGAAATCATCCATTAAAGGTCTTCACTAAGCGGTAGGTGGTCGCACTCCGTATGGAGTGCGTGGATTGAAATAGGTAACAACGCATATGAGCGTGGAATAAAAGAGTCGCACTCCGTATGGAGTGCGTGGATTGAAATGTCCTGGCTAACACCGGGAACCATACCATTGACAGTCGCACTCCGTATGGAGTGCGTGGATTGAAATTACTTCGCGTTCTGGCAATTCCGCCGGGCCCATCGGTCGCACTCCGTATGGAGTGCGTGGATTGAAATCTTTTGAAGTTGTTCACTCACTTTTGTATCCTCCGTCGCACTCCGTATGGAGTGCGTGGATTGAAATTTCCGCAAGTTGAGCCAGAAGGAGAGAAGCGGGAATGTCGCACTCCGTATGGAGTGCGTGGATTGAAATTTAGCGGAATCCCGTACGGATGAGACGGCGTAGTCGCACTCCGTATGGAGTGCGTGGATTGAAATATCTGTCGGCAATCCCAGGCATTTTAAAAGGAAGTAGTCGCACTCCGTATGGAGTGCGTGGATTGAAATTCATGTTGAGTGTAGCTGCTCCCGCGCTTAGCGCTGGTCGCACTCCGTATGGAGTGCGTGGATTGAAATATTCGTAGAACCTCATAAATACTTCCATAGGATTGGTCGCACTCCGTATGGAGTGCGTGGATTGAAATAATGATGTAAAGAAACTATCTGTGTCACCGCCAAGTCGCACTCCGTATGGAGTGCGTGGATTGAAATTTCCATGGGAAAATGTACCTATCAACGTATTGGAGGTCGCACTCCGTATGGAGTGCGTGGATTGAAATTCGACGTACCGCGCGTTATTGATTACCAGGACCTTACGTCGCACTCCGTATGGAGTGCGTGGATTGAAATATGATGACATCGCCTTTATCGGCTGTTCGTATCGTCGCACTCCGTATGGAGCTCAACTTATCAAATCCTTAAAGCTCCTTATCTATTTTGTGCTTGTTTTAACATAACCAGAATTCAGTAGTAAGCCAAACAAACCGTCCAAAGTAAACATGGACGGTTTGTTTGTGTTTCTCTTTGAAATTGAGAAGGTGAGGGCTCCATTGACAATGCTCAGCCCAGTTTGTTTTTTTACCCCTTGTCATCATCCGGTATGTACTCCAAAACATCTGTAAGAGTGTAATCATTTCCTGTCATTGCCCGTAGAGTGTTCACGATATTATTCAACGTATCTAAATCAAGCCTTTTCGTTTTTCCTTCGCACAGATCATAGATAAGGTTCGGTCTAACTTTTGCTTCCCTGGCCAGTGCATTTTTAGTGACGCTGGCTGCATCTAAAGTGTCGCCCAATCTTATTTTTATAGACATAGCCAATTCCACCTTTCACTTTAATGATAACCTAACGTTAAATATACTGGAGGGTTAGTCCTGGCTGAGCATATCACAGGAAATGCAAGAGAGATGCTAGAGTCAATCGTGGACAGATTGAGTGGTATGGATGCGATGACATTTCTCACGGATGTCTTATTGTGGACTCCCGACCGTGTGGATATGAATTTGATGCTTGATCGCATACTATGACAAGGCTCTCCAGCCCTCTTCCAGGCTATTTTTTACAACATTTTAAGCAAAGCAGATAAATATCTTTATAATAAAAGTAAATTATTTACAAGTAAAATATTGATATTAAATTCAAAAATATAGTATTATTTTATTGACCATTGCTTATTTTTGTTTGGAAGGTGGTGTACCTTTGAAATCAGTAGCCACAATACGTGATCATTTAGCAGACTACTTAAAAACGAACCATATGACACTCAATCAATTCTCTGAGATATCGGGAATTAACTCAGGGACGTTGAGTAGTACGCTGAACGGGCTTCGTCCCATAGGCATGCAGCAATTGGATCGAATTACTGCCGGGATGGGTCTAATAGAGGGTTACTTCTATGAATTATACATACATGAGTGTTTTGTACATACGAGCCCGGATTGGCGAAGACTTGGGCCCTTTTTATACCGTTGTGCCGAACTCGGTAAGGTCGATTATATGAAAGAAGCCGTTAATCTAATTATGGATAATCTTTCCTATGCACGACTTTTGTTCGAGTTGGCTGAACAGTTATATCGTGAAGGGAAGTTGGAAGCGGCCAAGCCCTTGTATGTATGTGTAGCCGAGGGTGAGAAAATGCAACATTCTGAACGGTTGGCTCTAAGTCAGTATCGTTTGTTCACAATCGGACTTTCCAAGGATCAGTTGAGCAATCTTACACTTGCTACGCAGTTTTAGTTTTTTGTAGATCGGCTTGATGAACACTACCAGCTGGATGGATTGAACGATTTGATTAATGTGTATGCTTCGTTACGCCGATGGGATAAGGTGAAGAATCTTGCTGACAAGTTAAAACTAAAAGCAATGATCTATTATGAATTAGGGGTAACATCTGAAGAGCCCGAGGCTAAACCCAAAAAGCAGATTGTTTTCTACGTTTTGTACGCATATTTAGCGCTTGGAGAAGCTTGTTTCTACTATGAAGAATATGAAAAGGCACTTCAATATGTATCTATGTACACCGATTATAGCTGGGTAAATAATCCGAGTGACGAGGAAACCGTTGTTATTCGTCAGTTCGAGGAATGGGCAGAAGGCAACTGTTATCTATATGAATTAATGTCAGGTAAAACAGAGGTTATCCCAAGTTATATGAACTACATCTCGGAGAGAGAGAACGAAATCTTCCCTGCTTTATGTGCAATTGTGAATGCGGCAAATCGGTTTGATATCAACATTGACTCAGTTCTTGATGCGTATGACTCTTATTTTATCTACCAAGAACAGAGCAGTCGTATTGGAAAAATCAGCGAGCAGTATACGAATGATCAATATGTTACTTTGCTTGTCGGCCTAGGGAGATATTATCTACAACATCAAGATTTTACCAAAGGATATGAGTTTATCCTTAGAGGGTTGGATTTTGCAATTAAAATTAAGAATAAAGAGGGTATTCTCGAATCTTTGTTTGAGGAGTTTCGGTATTGTTCAGTCGAAGAAGTTAAACTGCGTTACAATAAGTTGATTCGGGAGCTTTGAAGATAAAAGAAGATGAAATTGGCAGTATTGATAGTTACATGCAGTATCGCAGTAGGCGTAGTTGTTCCTATAACTCAACCCATCCCCGTTGAAAAAGACCGTCCAGTAATCATGACAACTAATGGCCATGGCATGGGAAGTTAACCAGCGTTTCTGAAATTAATATGAGCTGCTCCCTCAAGTAGAATGGTGAATTGTCTACTTTGAAGGGAGCTTTTTCGTGTTGGAGTTCGCCTGATTTCCTACTAATTAGCAGAATGGACTAGAATGTTACAACAGGGAGGGGTGAATATGGATTGTGGTGAGCTCAAGTTGCAGATCGAAGCAGCGAGACAAAAGCTCTATCAACTCAAGGTGGACTATGGAGATCTGCTTCATCCTCATGTTATACAGCAATCTATGGTCCTTGATGATCTAATTAATCAATACAATCAGGTTAAAATAAATAAGCCGATTGAATAATTCAATCGACTTTGGGCGAGAAACTTTGGCGGGTCGCTCGCCCCTATATTTTAACATAAGTCCACAGAGCGAAGTATCGCTATTACATACATTCATCTTTCACGGTGACATTCTCATTGGTTACAGTGACGTAGGAATTGCCGGACAAGTATTCGGTATAACCGCAAACCGTTTTGTTATAGGTTTTTCCGCGGCTGTCCGTAAACGCCAAGGAGACGACCCCCTCCCCGGAAAGTTTCAGCTGCGGGGCGAATTTCACGTTTGCTCCGCTGGGAATATCCTTATTGAATACATAGGTGGAGCCACTCTCATTGTTGTTTAACGAGTTGTCGCCTTGGACTAGGCTAGCCTGAATATTGGTGAGGTCATAGTCGGACTGATTGTAGATCGAGATCCTTAAGTGGCGAAAGGGATCCATTGCATTCAGAAAGCTCATAAAAGCGACTATGGCGATTCCGAGTATGATAGCGGATAAGATAATCATTTTCTTTTTGGAGAATCGGCGACGTGTGTTCAATATGATCCACTCCTTTCCTATGAGGTATAAACGATAAGAAGAGATCAAAAGTTTTGATTAAAATGGATAAATATAAAAATTGAAAACCGTATCATCAGAATAACTTCATGCGCTAAGCGAGAGAACAGGATACAATACGATATAGTAGTGCAAAAAAAAGATTGCACGGAGATCATACATAATTAAGATCACTCTTAATAAGGAGGGGAATAACTTGGAACTTTCTCCAATGAATCAGGAAGATTATGCGAGTTTTCGCATTCGATCGATTAAGGATTTTGCAGAAGAAAAAGTAGAAGCAGGTACCTGGGCGGAGGAAGAGGCACAGCAACTGGCGGAGGAATCTTATGAACGTTATCTGCCAGAAGGCTTGGACACACCCGGAGCGTATCTCTACAATCTGGTGCATCCTGTGGACGGCAATGTAGGGTATATCTGGTTTAACATCACGGATAATCGTCGTGGAAAAGATGCCTTTTTGCTGGATATTGTGGTTGAAGAAGCACACCGCGGTAAGGGATACGGAACAGAGACAATGCAGGCGCTTGAACAGATCGCCTTGAGTCTTGGCGTGGATCGCATTGGTTTGCATGTGTTTGGACATAATGTGCGGGCGAGCAGCCTGTATCGCAAGATGGGATATGAGGTAACGGACCTGACGATGTACAAGGAAATCAGAGGGTAAATCTAAAAACGGATAATCTAGGCCAAACTTAAGATCTGCGCAAAACGAATTATCCGCAGTAACCGGGGATTTCGGGAAGCGTATGGGACTCTAGTCGAATTGGCGAAGTTCCTTGATGCCTTGAGGTTTGTCATATATAATGTATAGGATTATCCATACCGAACAAGTAATCAATGAGGAGTTGTCATATACATGGCTTTGAAAGCAGGAATTGTAGGGCTTCCGAACGTCGGAAAATCTACGTTGTTTAACGCAATTACACAAGCAGGTGCCGAATCGGCAAACTATCCGTTCTGTACAATTGACCCTAACGTGGGGATCGTTGAAGTACCAGATGAGCGTTTGGACAAACTGACAGAACTCGTTGTACCTAAGAAAACAGTACCAACGGCGTTTGAGTTTGTAGATATCGCTGGTCTTGTTCGCGGTGCGAGCAAAGGCGAAGGTCTGGGTAACAAGTTCCTTGCCCACATCCGTGAAGTAGATGCGATTGTACACGTGGTACGTTGCTTTGTAGATGAGAACATTACACACGTCGATGGCAAAATTGACCCGGTAAGCGACATCCAGACAATCAATCTGGAGCTGATCCTGGCCGATATCGAGAGTGTTGAGAAGAAAATCGATCGCTCCAAGAAAAACATGAAGGGCGGCAACAAGACTGCCTCTCAAGAAGTAGAAATATTGGAGAGAGTGAAGGCTGTTCTGTACGATGACAAGCCGGCACGCAGCATGGAACTTACGGATGATGAGCTTCTGATCGTGCGCGATCTGCACTTGCTTACCCTGAAGCCTGTTCTGTACGCAGCCAATGTAGCTGAGGACGAAATCGGCGACGTGGCGAACAATGCTTACGTGCAAAAAGTAAGAGAATTCGCAGCTGCTGAAAACGCAGAAGTGGTGCCGATCAGTGCAAAGGTTGAAGAAGAGATTTCTGAGCTGGAAGGCGAAGATAAACAAATGTTCCTGGAAGAACTCGGTATCGAGGATTCCGGTCTGAACCTGTTGATCAAAGCGGCTTACAAATTGCTCGGTCTGTACACATACTTCACAGCAGGTGTGCAGGAAGTTCGTGCGTGGACAATCCGTAAAGGTACCAAAGCGCCTGGCGCAGCGGGAGTCATTCACACCGACTTCGAACGTGGATTCATCCGTGCAGAAGTTGTTTCTTATGACGATCTGGTTGCAGCGGGTTCCATGAACGGTGCCAAAGAGCGCGGACAACTTCGTCTTGAGGGTAAAGAGTACGTTGTAAATGACGGTGACGTTATGCACTTCCGTTTCAACGTATAGGTTGTTACACCTTTATATGTAGATTTAATAACATGACCCTGCGACCTTCTCGTGAAGTTCGTGGGGTCTTTGACTTAGAGTTTTGCAGATGAGGAACAAGAAAAACCACCGGGATTAGGTTGGTCGCCTTGCAATCCGGTGGTTTTTCATTCGTTTGATTGAAATTCGCCGTGGTCGCCCACCGGCCTTTGTTTAGAGAAGTCACGATGTTAGCGCATCGTGGCTTTTGTTTATTTTACATTTCGGAACAACATCGAACAATAATTTCATTTTGTATTTTGCAGAACTGAAAATTAGTTCATCCGCATGCGGAACAGTTACTATTCAGAACCATAAGAATATGCTATAATTAAGAGTCGTATACCACGTTAAAATTCGCGCTGTAACAGATGAGCTTAAGCGAGTTTCATACAGGGTACGCGATTTCTTGATTTCACTTTAAAAGTAAAGGATTTGATGACGTTGTAGCGATGTTATACGTCGATCATACAGGAATGTGAATACATGCTGCGGTCAGGGGATTCGGTGAGAATCCTGTGCGTTGTGGAATATAGATTATAGATGTTATGAATAATGAAACCGAAATAATTATTAAAAACGATATTTGCATGGACAAAATAATGTGTGAGGTGACTATACATGTTGGATAAATTACAGGCGTTAGCCGACCGTTATGACAAGTTGAGCGAGCTTTTGTGTGACCCGGATGTGGCAAGTGACAACAAAAAGTTGCGGGAATACTCCAAAGAACAATCCGATCTGCAACCGACTTATGAAGCGTACAATGAATACAAACAGGTAAGTCAGGATCTCGAAGCTGCGAAGGAAATGCAGGGTGAGAAACTGGATGATGAGATGCGCGAAATGGTCAAAATGGAAATTGACGAACTGAGCACTCGCCAGAAGGAACTGGACGAATTGATTCGTGTGCTTATGTTGCCAAAAGATCCGAATGACGACAAAAACGTTATTGTTGAGATTCGCGGAGCAGCTGGTGGAGATGAGGCAGCGTTGTTTGCAGCAGATCTGTATCGGATGTACACACGTTATGCAGATGCACAAGGCTGGCGTGTAGAACTGATGGACGTTAACACAAATGATCTCGGTGGGTTCAAAGAGGTTGTTTTCCTGATCAACGGACGCGGCGCTTATAGCAAAATGAAATACGAAAGTGGCGCACACCGTGTGCAGCGTATTCCAACAACTGAGTCCGGCGGACGTATTCATACGTCAACTTCAACGGTTGCGGTTATGCCTGAAGCCGAAGATTTTGATATCGAAATTCATGATAAAGACATCCGTGTTGATACGTTCTGTTCCAGTGGTGCCGGTGGACAATCGGTTAATACCACGAAATCCGCAGTACGGGTAACGCACGTTCCAACGGGAATCGTGGCGACATGTCAGGATGGAAAATCACAGAACTCCAACAAGGAAAAAGCGTTGCAGGTTCTGCGTACACGTATCTTCGATATGAAACGTATGGAAGAGGAAGCAAAGATCTCTGTTGAGCGGAAGAGCAAAGTGGGAACGGGCGACCGCAGTGAGCGTATTCGTACGTACAACTTCCCGCAAAGCCGTGTGACGGATCACCGTATCGGCCTGACGATGCACAAGCTGGATCAGATCATGAACGGGGAGATTGAAGATATCTTGTCTGCACTGACGATTGCTCAGCAGACCGAGTTGATGGATAGAGGAGAATAATCTGTGACCCGCGCGCAGTTTGTCATGACGCCGGAACAGAGCTGTCGGGAAGCCTTCGTTGAGGCTTCCTCTTTTTTGGAGAAGTGCGGCGTGTACGAGCCGCAAAACAATGCCCGGTTGCTGTTGGAACATGTACTCGGCGTTTATGGCGCCGCGTATTACATGATGCAGCCGGAGCCTTTTCCCAGCGAGCATCGCAGCCGCTGGGAGGACGCCGTCACGCGCAAGGCTGCGGGTGAGCCGGCGCAATACATTATCGGCAGCCAGGAATTTTATGGGCTGCCGTTCGAGGTCACGCCGGCCGTGCTGATTCCGCGGCCGGAGACCGAGCTGTTGGTCGAGGCTGTGCTACGCGAAGCCGACCGCGTGTTTCCCGACGGCGCTCCGCTCGCCGTCGATATCGGCACGGGCAGTGGCGCCATCGCGGTGACGATGGCTTCACTGCGCCCGCGCTGGCAGGTCGGCGCCGGGGATCTCTCGGCGGCTGCCCTGCAAGTGGCCGCGCGGAACGCGGCCGCGAACGGGGTACAGATCGACTTCCGTGAAGGCGATTTGCTGGCCCCGTTCGCCGGGGCACGGGTGGACATCCTGGTGTCCAACCCGCCATACATCCCGGCGGCTGATATCGCCGGGTTACAGCAAGAGGTGCGCGATCATGAGCCGCGCATGGCATTGGACGGCGGTCCGGACGGGCTTGCACCGTACCGTATCATGCTGGAGCAGTTGGCGCTGTTGCCTGCGCCGCCGCAGATCATTGGTTTTGAGCTGGGCCAAGGGCAGGCTCGCGACATTGCAGCTTTGCTTGAAACGGCGGGACATTGGCCGGAAATTATCATTGTACCGGACCTTGCCGGAATCGAGCGGCATGTCCTGGGTGTTCGTACTTCGGAACAGGTGACGAAAATGTAAGGTTCTGCGGGTTTTCTTTTTGCCGTGAAATCCTCTACAATGAGATATACCGAAGATTTCTGAATGCTTGGGGGAACATAATTACATGCTGCACAAATTTAAAAAAATAGACTATTCTATTGTCTTTATACTCGTTATTCTGATGGGTATCAGTATTTTATCGATTTACAGTACAACGTTTGGTCGTCCAAAGCTGGAGGGACTCCCGAAAAGCGCAGTGATCTTTTATATTTTGGGCTTCGTAGTCTTTTTTGGGATGTCGATGATCAACTATAAATTCATAATCAAAAATTATTTATATATCTATGGCGTGGGGATGCTCCTGCTCATATTCGTTATGTTCTTTGGTAAGGAGTATTATGGTGCAAAAGGTTGGCTGTCCATCTTCGGGGTCAGTTTGCAGCCTGCTGAATTGTTCAAGTTATGCCTGATTGTGTTTTTATCGGCCTTTTTGGCCCGAAAGAAGAACCGTCCGCTCTATTTTGGACGTGACGTTATTCCGATTTCGCTCTGTGTTCTGCCGCCGTTACTACTCGTATTGCTTCAAAATGACTTGGGAAATGCATTAAGCTATGTAGTCATTCTTGTGGGCTTACTGTGGATTGGTAACATTAAATTTACGCATGCCCTCATTGGCTTTATGATCGCAGTGGCTGCTTTTATCGGTGGTACACAGGCGTATATTCATTACCATGATGAGATTGTTAAATTTCTGAATGACATTGGACGTTCGCACTGGGCGGATCGTTTTGACCCTTGGCTTGTACCAGAGCTGACCTCAAGAGATGTACTCTGGCAGACGTATAATGCAAAGCTTGCGATTGGTTCTGGTGGGATTACAGGCAAAGGTTATATGGAAGGCACAACGATTCAGTCGAATCGGGTGCCGCTGGCCTATGCTGACTCCATCTTTGTGCAGATTGGGGAAGAATTTGGTTTCATCGGTGCCTCGGTACTGCTTCTCCTGTACTTTATCCTGATTCACAGGCTGGTGCTGATTGCACTGGAGTGTAAGGATCGCGCGGGGCCTTATCTCATTGTTGGGATCATAGCGATGCTGCTTTACCAGATCTTTGTTAATATTGGTCCATTCATTGGTCTGATGCCGTTGACAGGAATTACGCTACCGTTTATCAGTTCGGGTGGTACCTCCATTATGATCAACATGATCAGCATGGGTCTTGTGATGAGTATTAAGGTCCACACGGAAGAGAACGAGGATATTCTTGGCTCTGCGGAACAACCGAGTATTACAGATCTGGTGAGGAAATTGCTAAGACGCAAGCCATCCCAGCAGGAGCAATAACGTTTTTGAGTCAAACCGTGAAATAGCACGTCAGATTTATGTATATAAGCTAGATAACTATAGAACCCTGGAACAGACCTGACCAAGTTACATTGGGTGGATGTTTTGGGGTTTTTATTGTTTTTACGGCGTAATTCAGGCCGTTGAATAGTTCGTTTTTTAACCTGAAACGACCCTGATTTCCATTTTATTATCCAATTATATACAATGGTAATATTGAGTTCAATTGGAAATCATAGAATGCTAGATTTCAGGGGGATGGACAGAGTCATGTTGAGAATGTTGAAAAAGATGGACGGTGTTATTCTTTTTGTAATGCTGTTGCTCATGATTATTAGTGTATTTGCGATTTATAGCGGAACGCAGACAGATGCCAACCTGGCGAATCATCATGTCAAAACGATGTATTTCTATGTGGCCGGGTTCATTGCGGTGCTTGTGATCGGGCTTGTGAATTACAAGTTATACGTGAAATATGCGTTTTATTTGTATGGCTTGGGGATCATACTACTGATCCTGGCCAATGTCCTGGGAAGTTCAATCAATAACGCCAACGGTTGGCTGAAGCTGGGCGAAAACTTTTCTTTTCAACCGGCAGAGCTGTTCAAGATGATTCTGATTCTATTTCTCGCCCATTTGATCGTGAAGAGACAACGAGGCACGCTGAAATTTTGGAGAGATATTGTGCCGATTGGCTGTTGGGCGTTTATTCCGTTTGCCCTTGTTATGGCTCAGAATGATTTGGGGAATGCGCTGGGGTATGTGGTGATTTTGGCTGCGGTATTCTGGATCGGGAATATGAGGCTGAAGCACGCATTGATTACACTGGCGATTGTGGGAGTGGCGTTCTTTGGTTTTGTTAAAGCCTATACCTTCTACCATGGTGAAGTTTTCACTTTTCTTGAAAAGATAAAACGTGAGCATTGGGCGGAGCGGATTGATCCCTGGCTTGTACCAGAAAAGGCTACCTCAAAGGCTTCCTGGCATACGAAAAATGCAGGTTTAGCCATCGGTTCTGGGGGCATCATCGGCAAAGGTTATTTGCAAGGAACATCCGTTCAGAGTGGACGAGTCCCCTATACGTATTCTGATTCCATTTTTGTTGTGATCGCAGAGGAGTTTGGGTTTGTTGGTGCATCCGTACTGATTCTGTTGTACTTTATCCTGATCCACCGCATGGTGCTGATTGCTCTGGCATGCAGAGATCGCGCGGGACCCGTCATCATTGTAGGTATTATCGGAATGTTATTGTATCAGGTGTTTGAGAACGTGGGGGCGTTCCTCGGACTGATGCCACTCACAGGTATTACGTTACCGTTCATCAGTTACGGCGGCACCTCTTTGCTTATAAATATGGCTTGCATCGGTGTAGTCATGAGCATTAAGTTGTACGGGCAAGAAGAGGAGGATGAACTTCTGATGGGAGAGCAGCAACCCCGGTTGTCGGAACGTTTATGGAATATGCTCAAGAAAGAGAAAAGTGCTGTGTAACTGTTGAGTCGGTGTAAGTGAAAAGTAAAGCGGTGGGACGTATAACGTGATCGTTCGTAGGAATAAAGAGGTTGATTTGCCCTGTAACCAGGTGCGGATCAGCCTTTTTAACATGATAGGTGAGAAAGTGTGAATGAGAGATGAAAGAAGCAATGCATAGGTGTCTTCGAGCCTGCTGTAGGCTGAGGCGAACCTGAAAGAATCTGGAGCAGCGTATATGGGCATGATGTGAAGCTTCAAGTGCTAGCTGTTAGGGGTTAGGAGTTAAGAGTTGGGTGGTGTTAGGAGCTAACGAACCACACACGTCTTATTCGGGGATTTGAAGTGTCCGGAGAAAGCTAATGAATCTGAGACACGTTATATCAACATAAACAGCCTTTTGTAGCGTGTTGATTAGATGATTTTGGGAAATAACTTGCCTCATGTTCCTTACAATTTCAAAAGAAGACCTGAAGGGCAAATAAGACGTCCTCGGTTCCTTAGAACATCGACTGGTCATTCACGAGAGTCATTCGCCCATGGTCAGCAACCCTGACTTCAAGGCTTTTTGGACGCTGACATTTGTCATCGTTTAACTTGCCTGGGTTTAACCACACATTCTAGTAGTACGTGTTCAAAAAGTTGGGTTTTCAGTACGGAGAAGATGGGATGAGGTTAGGAATGGAGTAGTGGAGCGTAGGATAAACTACGTGAGCAATCAAAATGGTTCCTTGGGAAACAACCTTCGTAAGCCTCCCGCTTATATCGGCTGAATTTCATAATCGACGTTGATGATGGAGCTAGGCACCCTTTGTAATTAAAGTGGGCTTGTGAACAACCTCTAGTAGATTTATTGCAAATGCTAGGTTTACTTCCGTCTCTACCGGGCATACTGATAGACATGAGAGAGTTGCAGGTAGCGTGATCAGAGAGCCGAGGGGGAGAACGGAATGAGCAGAAGAATTGTAAAGCAAATTGGACTTATTATTGTATGTCTTATGATGATTATCATGATGTGGGAAGGTCAGAAAACGGATGCAGCTGTGGCGGCCACAGCAATTCCAGAACAATCGATTCGCTTGCGTATTCTAGCAAACTCGGATGCACCGGGAGATCAATTGGTGAAACGCGAGATTCGGGATGCTGTCGTTGCTCAGATGGGCGAGTGGGTAGCCGAACTGGAGAATCCGCAAAGTCTGGATGAAGCGCGCAAGGTTATTCGTGAGCATTTGTCCGAGATTGAGAATAGAGTAGGAGAAGAGTTGGCCAGTCGCGGTTTAAATTATGAGTATCAGGTGGAGCTGGGTTCCGTTCCGTTCCCGACCAAACTATATGGTGGCACTGTGTATCCTGCCGGAGATTATGAAGCGGTTCGGATTACGCTGGGCGAAGGAAAAGGTCAGAACTGGTGGTGTGTGTTGTTCCCGCCGTTGTGCTTCATTGATGCAGGGACCGGGGATGCACTGGCGAAACCTTCAACCGTATCAGCCGCAGCGGCTGAACCAGGAGATGCAGAGGCATCTGTGCAGGGAGACACACCGGAAGCGAGATTCTTTCTGTGGGATATGGCTGTGAAACTGTGGAGTTGGGTAACTGGATTATTCGTATAACAACGTATTTGTAATACAGTAGAGGGCGACTTCGATTCAAGAAGCTGCCCTTTTGATATGAATTTGAGGTGAATTTCCGGGCGAAGTTTGAAGGGCATCCGAGTTGGGACAGGTATGTTATAATTACTTATATTGAATATGGATATGAACTAACCTACATGAAGTTTAGGAATGATGATATATGAGCAGAGAAAACGAACCATTGCAACACACCTCTGAGATGAGGGAAGGTGGAGAAGACCGTGATACGAAAGCTCCGGGAGAGCTGGTCACCAAGATGTGGGATGTACGCGTCTTGATGAGCGCTGAGAACGATCACGGATTGGGTAATATTGAATTATTGGATGTGAAAAAGGGGAGCGCCGATCAACAGGCGCTCGCCGACTTGCAGGCTGCCGCAGCACGCATTCGTCAAGGTCAGACGGTGGCCTTTCCGACCGAGACGGTCTATGGCTTGGGTGCCGATGCGCGTAGCACAGCAGCCGTGGAGGCTGTATTTGTCGCCAAAGGCCGACCTTCTGACAATCCACTGATTGTGCATATCGCGCACCGTGACCAGTTGGATGCGCTGGTCACGGAAGTGAATGAAACGGCGGAAGCGCTGATGGCGGCCTTCTGGCCGGGACCATTGACGCTGGTGCTGCCGGTTAGGCCGGGGGCGGTGTCCCCGCGTGTCACCGCCGGTCTGGACACGGTGGCCGTGCGCATGCCGGACCACCCGGTGGCCTTGCAGTTGATCGCGGCGGCGGCATGCCCTGTGGCTGCGCCAAGCGCCAACCGTTCCGGGCGGCCAAGCCCGACACTCGCGTCTCATGTGCGCGAGGATCTGGATGGCCGCATCGGCGGCATCGTGGACGGCGGCCCCACCGGGGTGGGCGTCGAGTCCACGGTTGTGCAGGTCGGTGACGACGGTACCGTCACCATCCTGCGCCCTGGCGGCATTACGGCGGAACAACTGTCCGCCGTTGCCGCCCGTGTCGCCACGGACCCCGCGCTACTCGCGGAGGGGGCCGATGGCGTGGGCAGCCCGGCGCCGCGCTCGCCGGGCATGAAGTACACGCACTACGCACCCGCAGGGGCGCTGTGCGTGGTGGAGGGGCCGCCCGCAGCGGTGGCGGCCTGGATTAGCGCCGCCCTCGCAGAGGCGGCGCAGCGCGGAGAGCGCACCGCTGTGCTGGCGTTCGCCGAGCACGCGGAGCAGTACCGCGCCGATGCCGTGTTCTCGCTGGGCGACGCCAGCGAGCTGGAAGAAGCAGCGCGCCGGCTATACGCCGCGCTGCGCAGCTGCGATGAGCAAGGCGCCACATATATTGTGGCTGAAGCCTGCTCACGCGAAGGGCTGGGAGCAGCCGTCATGAATCGGCTACTCAAGGCTGCGGGGAACCAACTCATACAAGTTGGCAACCAGCGCCCCTTATAACCTCTCCTGATCATACAGTCAGGAGAGTAATCACTCTTTTTCCAAAACAAAATCAAGATTCTATAAAGCCAGCATCTGACCAGAGATCCGTCGCCGTTTGCCTTTCATCGGTCATGTTTAGGTCCTTGTCCGCATATCGTGTACAAGAACCTTTACGTGACTTGGGGGTATGGGGATGTGGGATGTGTCTGTCCATGTAGGGCAGTTGGTAACCATTTTGATCATGGCTATTGCGCTTGGCCTCGATGCGTTCTCACTCGGGATCGGAATTGGCATGAAGGGCATTCGGCTGCGGGATGTATTGCGAATCAGTATTGTAACGGCGCTATTTCATATCATCATGCCGCTCATCGGCATGTATATGGGCAAATACGTCAGCTCCCTGCTCGGTGACATTACGACGTATGCGGCAGGTGGATTGCTTGTTTTGCTGGGTGCTCATATGATTCTGAATGCATTCCGTGAAGGCGATACCAAGCTGGTGGACCACCGTTCCCTGCTCGGCGTTGTTTTGTTCTCCCTCAGCGTAAGTGTGGATTCATTCTCCGTTGGCGTATCCTTAGGGATGTTTAGCAGTGATCTGATCTTAACTGTACTTGCTTTCGGTGTGTGTGGCGGGGTGATGTCGGTTATGGGTCTGCTATTAGGCCGTCGGGTGAGCCAGAATCTCGGGGATTACGGCGAAGCTATTGGTGGCGCAATCTTGCTTGCGTTTGGACTTTTGTTTATATTTTAGAATAAAACTTGAAATATCATATCATTCGCATCATATGTAAAATGGGGAGGCTAACACAATGAAACATATTTTATTCGTGTGTACAGGAAATACGTGCCGCAGCCCCATGGCAGAGGGGCTTTTGCGAAAACTGGCATCGGAGCGTGGCATTCAGGTAGAGGTTCGCTCCGCAGGTGTGGCAGCAACGTCGGGTATGCCGATCTCCCGACATGCTGAAGCGGTTTTGAGAGATCATAACGTTGAAGGTCCACCTCATTCCACACAGCTTAGCTCTAACCTGGTAGGTTGGGCCGATCTGGTTCTTACATTAACACGGAGTCATAAGCAGCATGTCATGCAGGTTTTTCCCGATTCAGTCCACAAAACCTATACATTGAAAGAATATGTGGAGGATGATGAACAGGTATTAAGTGATGTTCAGGAGTTGGACAGCCTGTTTGCAACGCTTGAGATGAAACGTGCCCTTGGCCAAGAGATCCTGGCATCGGAGCGTGAGCGAGCCATTGAGATTAGACAACGAATTCCAAGTTTCGACATCTCCGATCCGTTTGGAGGAAGTCGTGATGATTACAATATAGCTGCAGCTGAGATTCGGACGGCATTGGACCGGCTTTTGGATAAGCTGGGATAATTCTGATCCTGCGAGGCAGGTTATAGAAATAGGACACGTGATGTAAATTAACCGTTGATTTTAGCCGCGGGTTGTTTTATGATGAAGGGGAAAACAGGGATCCGGTGTAACTGGCGACGAAGTGGGCATAACCACGATGGAGCACCGGAACAAACGGCCGGTCGCCTGGGCAAAAGAGCAATTCTGCGTTACCCGCAGACTGCTCTTTTTTTCGTCTTTCATCTGATTATTCGCTATAATAGTACCTGAGATGCCGTGCAAGAATACGAAGGACAACCAAGAGACAGCGGGCATGATTTTATCGGGAGGCGATAATAGGATGACTATAGAGTTAGATTCGGAACAACCCGGATTGCAGGAACAGACCGCGTCTATTCTGCATGAACTGGCGCTTGCCGGACAGCTTGGGCCTGGACAGATCGTTGTGATCGGTACAAGCACAAGTGAAGTCGCAGGCGCTCGGATTGGTACGAGTGGTGCCATTGAAGTGGCGCAGCAGCTTCTTGCGGGTATACGCGAGGTGCAGGAAGAGTTCGGTTTTGACACGGTATTCCAATGTTGTGAGCATCTGAACCGTGCGCTGGTAATGGAACGTTCTGTGCTTACTCGACTTGGATTGACCGAGGTTGGTGCAGTACCCGTGCCCAAGGCCGGAGGTTCAATGGCATCCGCAGCATATCGTTCGCTGACCGATCCATGCCTGGCTGAACATGTGCAGGCCCATGCGGGACTGGACATTGGGGAGACGATGATTGGGATGCATCTCCGGCATGTAGCCGTACCCTATCGTACAGCGCTCCGCTATGTTGGAGATGCTCGTGTAACCACAGCGTTGACCCGTCCGAAGTTGATTGGCGGCGAACGCGCGGTGTATCGTATGGAAGAACAACCAGATTCGACATTTTGTGACTAACATATAAAGCGAGACTAATTGGGTTACACTCCTGACTTTGATTGCATCACCATCTTCCGATCGCTGTTATCCCCAGATTTTTCAATTCCCTATTTAAAAGGGGGAATCCGGTGATAAAGGCGACCACTTCGTTTCTTCAGATTGGTGTTGCACTCGCCGTTTTCGTGTAAACATTAGTTTCACTTTATAACTTCACTTATAACTGGGAGGAATTTAATCATGGAACAATTGCGCAAGAATGACCCGGCAGTACTGGAAGCGATGAATCTTGAACTGAAACGTCAACAGAACAACATCGAACTGATCGCATCCGAGAACATCGTAAGTGAAGCAGTAATCGAAGCAATGGGATCTGTTCTGACCAACAAGTACGCTGAAGGATATCCAGGTAAACGTTACTATGGCGGTTGTGAGCATGTGGACATCGTTGAAGACATCGCGCGTGATCGTGCAAAAGAATTGTTCGGAGCAGAACACGTGAATGTTCAACCTCACTCCGGTGCACAAGCGAACATGGCAGTATATCTTGCAGCGTTGAAACCTGGTGATACTGTACTTGGTATGAACCTTGCCCATGGTGGACACCTCACACACGGTAGCCCGGTTAACGCATCTGGTTTGCTGTACAACTTTGTAGCATACGGCGTACAGGAAGATACATTCCTGATTGATTATGATGAAGTACGCAAAGCGGCTTTCAAACACCGCCCTCGTCTGATCGTTGCAGGTGCAAGTGCATATCCGCGTACCATTGATTTTGAAAAGCTGGCTTCCATCGCCAATGATGTAGGCGCTTTGTTCATGGTGGACATGGCTCACATCGCAGGACTGGTTGCTGCTGGTTTGCATCCAAACCCGGTTCCACATGCGCATTTCGTAACAACAACTACACACAAAACGCTGCGTGGACCTCGTGGTGGTATGATTCTGTGCCGCAAAGCGTGGGCAGCAGCGATTGATAAAGCCGTATTCCCAGGTTCCCAAGGTGGACCTTTGATGCACGTGATCGCTTCCAAAGCGGTAGCATTCGGAGAAGCTTTGCAACCATCGTTCAAAACGTATGCTGAGAATGTCGTGAAAAACGCACAGGTTCTGGCTGAAACACTGATCGCTGAAGGATTGAACATCGTATCTGGTGGTACAGATAACCACTTGATGCTGATCGACACACGCAGTGTGAACATCACAGGTAAGGAAGCTGAGCATGTGCTTGATTCCATCGGTATTACCGTGAACAAAAATGCAATTCCATTCGACCCTACAAGCCCGTTTGTAACGAGTGGTATTCGAATTGGTACACCTGCTGCAACTTCCCGTGGCATGAACGAAGAAGCGATGGTAGCGATCGGTAAGATCATTGCTAAAACGCTGAAAAATCCAAAAGATACAGCGAAGCTGGATGAAGCCCGTGCAGAAGTGACTGCACTGACAGACCAATTCCCGCTCTATACCGATCTTAAATACTAAAAAACTTTGTTCATGCTGTTTGTATTTGAGATGTTCTTAAAATGGGATACAAAAAAACGAAGCAGACAGAATGAGACCGCAGAAGCGAAGCGTTCGCCTTTATCCCCGGATTTTCCCCTTGTTAAAAGGAGAATAAAAAAATCTGGGGATAACAGCGATCGAAGGATCATTCTGTAGGCGGAGTGCCATTGTATTCATCATTTTCATTTTCACAACGACATAACAGCAAGAGCAAAACAGGACCGGATGGATCATTTTCCGGTCCTGTTTTTTATAGGATTCGGTAATCTGTAATGATTGGGTGCCCTTTGATGGTGTAATTCGTTGTTGGTGATGATATAATATACAGGATTTATCGAGCCCATGAATGGTGGCTAGGTATATTTGGAAATGCTGAACATGAAGAACTTACCGGAGGGACAAATTAGATGGGAAAATTAGTAATATGTGATCACCCTTTGATTCAACACAAACTGACGTTTATACGCGACATGCGTACGAATACGAAAGATTTTCGTGAATTGGTGGATGAAGTAGCAACGTTGATGGCTTATGAGATTACAAGAGATGTTGAACTGGAAACGATTGATGTACAGACACCTGTAGCTGCAACACAAGGTAAAGTCATCTCTGGACGTATGCTCGGACTGGTGCCGATTCTGCGCGCAGGACTCGGAATGCTGGATGGCGTTGTGAAATTGTTGCCAGCGGCAAAAGTTGGACATGTTGGTCTGTTCCGTGACCCGGAAACACTGCAACCGGTAGAATACTACACCAAACTGCCTACAGACGTAACAGAGCGTCAATTGATTGTAATTGATCCGATGCTGGCAACCGGTGGTTCGGCAATTGCAGCTATTGACGTGCTCAAAAAACGTGGCTGTACCCAAATCAAGATGATGAACCTGGTTGCGGCACCGGAAGGCGTAAAAGCTGTGCAAGATGCACATCCCGATGTGGACATCTATGTAGCAGCATTGGACGACCGTCTGGATGATCATGGTTATATCGTTCCAGGGCTTGGAGATGCAGGAGACCGTCTATACGGCACTAAATAAGCATATTGCATGCGGAGTAGAAAAGGGGCTTGCTCGAATGTCCAACAAAATTAAAGTCATGACGATCTTCGGGGTGCGTCCGGAAGCCATCAAGATGGCTCCGCTTATTTTGGAATTGCAGAAACACCCTGAGTCTATTGAATCTATTGTTTGCGTAACTGCGCAGCATCGCCAGATGTTGGATCAGGTACTTGAAGTTTTCGACATTCATCCCGATTATGATCTGGATGTGATGAAGGACCGTCAGACATTGAATGAAATCACAATTCGTGTGCTTGGCGGTCTGGAGCCAGTGTTAGCCGAAGCTAAGCCGGATATTGTACTGGTTCACGGGGATACATTAACTACCTTTGTAGCGAGCTATGCAGCATTCTTGCAACAGATTCAGGTAGGACATGTGGAAGCGGGGCTGCGGACGTGGAACAAGCTGTCTCCATATCCGGAAGAGATGAACCGTCAGCTGACGGGAGTACTGGCTGATCTACACTTTGCGCCTACGGATTGGTCTTCTTCCAATCTTGCCAAAGAAAATAAATCGGAGTCTAGTACGTACGTCACAGGCAACACGGTAACAGATGTGTTTCAATATACTGTACGGGAGGACTACACACACCCGGTACTTGATTGGGCCCAAGGCAAACGCCTTGTGCTGATGACAGCTCATCGCCGTGAATCTCAAGGCGAGCCTCACCGCAACATTTTCCAGGCCGTCAAACGGATTGCCGACGAATTCGAAGATATTGCCATCGTGTACCCGGTGCATCCAAGTCCTGCTGTGAAGGAGCCGGCTCACGCGATCTTGGGGAATCATCCCCGTATTCAATTAATTGATCCACTAGACGTGGTGGATTTGCATAACTTTTACCCGCACACTCACTTGATTTTGACCGATTCAGGCGGTTTGCAGGAAGAAGCACCTTCGTTTGGTGTGCCTGTGCTCGTATTGCGCGATACAACAGAACGCCCGGAAGGTATTGAAGCCGGAACGCTGGAATTGGTAGGTACCGAAGAGGAACGTGTGTATGAACGGACCAAAGCTCTGCTTACAGACAAAACCCTGTATGCAAGCATGAGCCAGGCTGCCAATCCATACGGTGATGGACATGCTTCGGAAAGAATTGTCAATGCGATTTTGCATCATTTCGGTGTAAATAGTGAGCGTCCGGAATCATTTCACAGAAAATTCAAAAAATAATACATTTTTTCTGACGGATTTATAAAGGGCAAGCATACAGTTAAACTGTACGGTTTACGCGGGTTTATGGGCTTTGAGGGTCTGTATTCCCGTCGTTTCCCCCTTTAAAACGCTAAAATCATTCAATTGACAAAGGCTCTCATCATTCAGTAAAATTAACTGGGATTGCAAGGGTGGCGTGGAAAATGGCCGATTCGAACAAACCAAATTCATCCCGTAACCATGACGATAATGTATGGAAAGCGATGGGACTCGTGACAGCTTTTGGGATCGAGATTGCCATTCTCGCTGTTGCCGGATATTACGCTGGCTCCTGGTTGGACAAGACCATCGGAGGTAACGGAATATGGATCGCCGTAAGCGTTCTCTTTTTTCTTGCGGCAGGCGGTGTAAGCATCTACTTTATCGCGAAAAAAATCATGGGGGAAAGTGATGAGTGAACTAACCAGATACCGCAGATCGATGACTGTTTTCGTCATGTACTTTCTTATGATTTGTTTTCTCGCAGCGGCCTTTATGCCACGTGTGGAGACAATTGCTTTGGGACTGGCCCTGGGTACAGGAGTTAGCTGGATCAATGCATTTTACCTGGGCTACAAAGTAAGGAAAATGTCTGATGATGCGGCAGAAGGTAACTTGAAGCGTGTCAACTTGGGATTTTTGACAAGAGCGGCATTCGCTGTGCTCGGTATATTCATATCGATGCGCTTTCCGCAGTACTTCAATACATATGCGGTTGCAGGCGGTCTCGTCATTGCACAATATTCCTTATTGATTATAGGGATTGTCTATTCCCGCAGAGCAGAATGATGTTAAGGGCTGCAGCTTTCAAGTCGAGAAAGGGGTGAGAAAAATATGCATGAAGCTCCAATTATTATGCTTGGCGGATTTCGACTGGATCTATCGGTTCTGTTGATGCTGGTAGTTACAGGTGCAATTGTTTTTATTTTTGCTGTACTGGCAACACGGAGATTATCCGTTGAAAATCCCGGCAAGCTGCAAAATTTTATGGAGTGGGCAGTAGAATTCGTCCGCAATCTGATTTCCAGTACAATGGATATGAAGAAAGGTAAACATTTTATCTCTCTCGCTCTTTCCATGATTATGTTCATTTTTGTAGGGAACATGCTCGGACTTCCGCTCGTGGCTGTATCTGAGGTAACAGATGTTAATCAGGCACAGGTATTCGGTAAGCCGATTGTTACAGCGGTGGAGGCGTTTGAAAAAGCGCATGCCAAGGACCCTGAAGCACACCCACACGTTGAACTGGCCTGGTGGAAATCACCAACAGCCGACTTGTCTGTAACGATGGGACTTGCTCTCGTAGCGTTCCTTGTATCTCATGGACTTGGATTGTTCCGTAACACGAAAGGGTATCTCCAGCATTACTTCAAGCCATTTGCCTTGTTCTTGCCAATCAACTTGATTGAGACGGCATCCAAGCTGTTGACACACGGTATGCGTTTATTCGCGAATATCTTTGCAGGTGAGGTACTGATCGCAACGATCCTGAAACTGACCACATTCAAAGTGTTTGGTGCTATTGCAGCGATTCCGCTACTTATGGTGTGGCAAGGCTTTAGTATCTTTATCGGCGCGATCCAGGCATTTGTGTTTGTTATCTTGATGATGGTGTACATTTCACAGAGCATCGAGACGCATGACGAGCATTAAGTTTCAAGCCCTACGAAGATTTCTTCACCAGGCTGAACAATAAAAAATTCGATTTATCATTTTAAGGAGGATATACAAATGGGAGCAATGGCATTAATCGCAGCAGCAATTGTTGCAGGACTGGGCGCGTTTGGCGCAGGTATTGGTAACGGTATGGTAATCAGCAAAACGGTGGAAGGTATTGCCCGTCAACCGGAAGCAAAATCCACTCTTCAAACAACAATGTTTATCGGTGTAGGTTTGATCGAGGTATTGCCGATCATCGGTGTGGTACTCGCGTTCATGTTCTACGGTATGGCTTAATCAAATTTTAAAGGTTTGGCGGGGAAGGCCATAGCCATCCGCGCCTTCTTTTTAGGTAATGTCCGTTCTAACGGATGACGTTTCAAGGATACCTCCAGGAAGGAGTGAACAGATTGAGTTTCATATGGGAAAATACGCTTCTTGCGATTGTTGCATTTGCAATTTTATATTGGCTGCTTAGCCGTTATGCCTTCGGGCCTTTGTTCTCCATTATGGAAAAACGTCGTGAACTCGTGATGACGCAGATGAATGAGGCTGCACAGACTCGGGAACAGGCCATTGCCTATGTGGAGGAACAAAAACAAGCTCTTGAACAAGCACGTCAAGATGCTTACGACATCATTGAACAGTCCAAACAAACAGGTGGCAAACAAGCTGAATCGATTTTGGCTGATGCAAAAGCTGAAGCTAATCGTCTGAAAGACGATGCAGTACGCGAAATCGAGAGCGAGAAGAACAAAGCAGTCGCAGCACTTCGCAGCGAACTGGGTACAGCTTCCGTTCAGATTGCATCCAAGTTGATCAAAAAAGAAGTTGAGAACGGTCCTGCACAAGAAGAGCTTGTGAACCAATACCTCAATGAGGTAGGAGGCCGACAATGAGCCGCGATACGATAGTTGCCAAGCGTTATGCGAAAGCATTGTTCGAAGTTGCTCTTCAGCAACAGCAGGTGCTTGAGGTTGAACAGGAACTGGTTGCAGTAGTCAGTGCATTGACCGGAGATGCAGATATCGAGAAATTTATCGTATCCCCTAACATTTCTGATGAAGCGAAGCAGAACGTGATTCACTCAAGTCTTGATGGCAAGGTATCCGATTCAGTCCTTCGTACAGTCTTGTTGTTGATTGAGCGCGGACGCGTTGAATTGCTGGGAGACTTGCTGAATGATTATCGGAAGATCCAAGGTGAGTCGCTGGGCATCGCTGATGCGCGTGTCTACTCGACTTATGCGTTGAATGATGAAGAAAAAGAAGCGGTAGCCCGTGAATTCGGTGGCCGTGTGAATAAAAAGATTCGTATCGAGAACATTGTTGATCCGACTCTGCTGGGCGGATTGAAAGTCGCCATTGGCGATACGATCTATGACGGCAGCTTGGCTGGCAAGCTCGAACGTCTTGAGCAGTCTTTTAACAGACGAGTACAGTAGATTGGGGTGAGGACACTTGAGTATCAAACCAGAAGAAATCAGTACATTAATTAAGAGCCAAATCGAACAATACAAGACCGATATCGATGTAGTCGAAGTCGGAACGGTAATCGAGGTTGGTGATGGTATCGCTCGTGTTTACGGACTTGAGAACGTCATGTCCAACGAGTTGGTTGAATTCCCAAGCGGTGTTATGGGACTCGCCATGAACGTCGAAGAAAGCAATGTCGGTGTCGTTATCCTGGGACCTTACTACGATATTCGTGAAGGTGACCAAGTGAAACGTACTGGTCAAATCATGCAAGTGCCTGTAGGCGAAGCATTGATTGGACGCGTTGTGAACCCGCTCGGTATTCCTGTAGATGGCAAAGGGCCAATCGCTACAACGGAATTCCGTCCGGTTGAAGGTAAAGCACCAGGCGTAATGGATCGTAAATCGGTTCATGAGCCGATGCAAACAGGGATCAAAGCCATTGATGCAATGGTTCCAATCGGTCGTGGACAACGTGAGTTGATCATCGGTGACCGTCAAACAGGTAAAACATCCATCGCGATTGATGCGATCCTGAACCAAAAAGGTAGCGGCATGAAGTGTATCTATGTGGCTATTGGTCAGAAACAGTCTACGGTTGCTCAAGTTGTGGAAACTCTTCGTCGTAAAGGCGCAATGGAGTACACAATCGTTGTAACTGCAGCAGCTTCCGATCCATCACCACTCTTGTACATCGCACCGTATTCCGGTTGTTCGATGGGTGAGTACTTCATGTACAAAGGCGAGCACGTTCTGGTTATCTATGATGACTTGACCAAACAAGCCTCTGCATATCGTGAGCTTTCCTTGTTGCTTCGTCGTCCACCGGGCCGTGAGGCTTATCCGGGTGACGTCTTCTACCTGCATTCCCGTTTGCTGGAGCGTGCTGCGAAGCTGAATGATGAACTTGGTGGTGGTTCTTTAACCGCACTGCCGTTTATTGAAACACAAGCTTCCGACGTATCTGCTTACATCCCAACGAACGTAATCTCCATCACGGACGGACAAATCTTCCTGGAAGCTGACTTGTTCAATGCTGGACAACGCCCGGCGATCAACGTAGGTATTTCCGTATCCCGTGTCGGTGGTTCTGCTCAGATCAAAGCGATGAAAAAGGTTGCAGGTTCCCTGCGTCTCGACCTCGCTCAATATCGTGAGCTTCAAGCGTTCTCCCAGTTCGGTTCCGATCTGGATAAAGCGACTCAGGCCCGCCTGAATCGTGGTGCGCGTATGATGGAAATCCTGAAGCAAGGTGTTAACCAGCCGCTGCCTGTAGAACAACAGGTTGTCAGCTTGTACACTGCGGTTAAAGGATTCCTGGATGAGATTCCAACAGGTGATGTTACTCGTTTCGAGCGTGAGTTCCTCGCGTTCATGGAGAGCAGCCATCCGGAGATTCTTGCATCCATCCGTGATACTAAAGAATTGACTGCAGACAACGAAAATGCACTGAAAGGTGCAATTGAGAAGTTCAGAAAGAGCTTTGCTGTCTCTGTCTAAATAAATGATTGCAGGTGCGGAGTTGTCTAACCGATTCCGCATGTCTGCATGTAATACTTTGACTCTGTCAAAAAAGATGATGCTTACGATGTAGTTTTGACTTTGTCAAAACTTTAAGGTGGTGAAATCATGGCAAAAGGCATGCGCGAAATTAAGCGGCAAATTAAAAGCGTACAAAGCACCAAGCAGATCACCAAAGCAATGGAGATGGTAGCTGCTGCAAAACTGCGTAAAGCGCAGGAAAAAGCGGAAGCAGCCCGTCCTTATTCGGAGAAACTGAAAGAAGTTGTAGCTAGTATTGCATCAAGCACGCAAGGTATACAGCATCCGATGCTGGAGAGCCGTCCGGTCAAAAAGACAGCTTACCTGATCATTACATCGGACCGTGGTCTTGCAGGTGGATACAATGCGAACGTTTTGCGTCAGGTTAATCAGACGCTCAAAGAACGCCACAACTCCCAAGATGACTACGAATTGTTCGTCATTGGACGTAAAGGACGCGATTACTTCAGACGTCGTGAAATTGCGATGGCATCCACAACAACGGATCTGTCGGATTCGCCTTCATTTGCAGACATCAAATCCATCGCACACGAAGCTGTTCATGGGTTTGAACTGGCTGAATTTGATGAATTGTACATTTGTTATAACCGCTTTGTGAATGCGTTGACCCAGATTCCTACGGTAGAAAAACTTCTTCCGATGGAAACACCTGAGGTATCTGCTGCGGAAGGACCAACGGCAAGCTACGAATACGAGCCGTCTGCTGAAGCTGTACTTGAGGTCTTGCTTCCGCGTTACGCGGAAACGCTGATCTATGGTGCACTTCTGAACGGTAAGGCAAGTGAGCTCGGCGCGAAAATGACGGCAATGGGTAATGCAACCAAAAATGCATCCAAACTCATTAACGACTTGTCATTGACATACAACCGTGCCCGTCAAGCGGCGATTACGCAGGAGATTACGGAAATTGTGGCAGGTGCCAACGCAGCACAAGGCTAACCGTTTTTTTATTAATGAAGGCTTGCAGAGCAAAGATAAACGAACGGTACATTATTTTTGCAAAAGTAGCAGGCTTGTAGGAGGGGAACGTTAAGATGAACAAAGGACGCGTTGTGAGCATCATGGGTCCGGTTGTTGACGTCGAGTTTGATCGCGGCGGTCTGCCGGAAATCCTCAATGCCATTACGATCACTACAGTAAGTGAGAGCGGCGTTAGTGTAAACCTTACACTCGAAGCTTCGAAACATCTGGGTGACAACCGAGTACGTTGTATTGCGATGTCCTCCACGGATGGACTTGTTCGTGGTATGGAAGCTTTAGATACAGGAGCACCAATCTCTGTACCCGTCGGCGAAGCAACACTGGGTCGTGTATTTAACGTACTCGGCGAAGCGATTGATACTGGCGGTGCCGTAGCTGCTGAGCACAAGAACCCGATTCACCGTTCAGCACCTGCATTTGATGAACTGACTACCCAAGCAGAGATGCTGGAGACAGGAATCAAAGTTATCGACTTGCTTGCTCCTTACGCTAAAGGTGGTAAAATCGGCCTCTTCGGTGGTGCAGGTGTAGGTAAGACGGTAACGATTCAGGAATTGATCAACAACATCGCACAAGAGCACGGCGGTATCTCCGTATTTGCGGGTGTTGGTGAGCGTACACGTGAAGGTAATGACTTGTATCACGAGATGAGTGATTCCGGCGTTATCAACAAAACAGCAATGGTCTTCGGACAAATGAACGAGCCTCCAGGCGCACGTCTTCGTGTAGCCCTCACAGGTCTGACGATGGCGGAATACTTCCGTGATGAAGAAGGCCGTGACGTGTTGCTCTTTATCGATAATATCTTCCGTTTCACCCAAGCGGGTTCAGAAGTATCTGCCTTGCTTGGACGTATGCCTTCCGCGGTAGGTTACCAACCTACGCTGGCAACAGAAATGGGTCAACTGCAAGAACGTATCACATCAACGAAAAAAGGTTCTGTAACATCCATCCAGGCCATCTACGTGCCTGCGGATGACTACACTGACCCGGCTCCTGCAACGACGTTTGCCCACTTGGATGCAACGACGAACTTGGAGCGTAAAATTTCCGAGATGGGTATCTACCCTGCGGTAGATCCACTGGCTTCCAGCTCCCGGATCTTGTCCCCTGAAGTTGTAGGTGAAGAACACTACAGCGTAGCTCAAGGCGTTAAACGTATCTTGGCACGTTACAATGAATTGCAAGATATCATTGCAATCCTGGGTATGGACGAGTTGAGTGAAGAAGATAGAGCGCTTGTATACCGTGCTCGTAAAATCCAACGTTTCTTGTCCCAGCCTTTCCACGTTGCTGAAGCATTTAACGGTATTCCGGGTAAATACGTTCCAGTTAAAGAAACGGTGCGTAGCTTTAAAGAGATTCTCGAAGGTAAGTATGATGATCTTCCGGAAGCAGCTTTCCTCTTTGTTGGTACAATTGAAGAGGCAGTGGAGAAAGCCAAAACACTGGTTTAGTCTGAATCCAGGATTGTCCTTATGAAGCGGGCTATCCTTCGGATATTTCAGGAGGGATGGAATTGAGCACCTTTTTGTTGGAAATCGTAACACCCGAGCGTTTGGTCTATTCAGAACAGGTGAATAGCATTACGGCTCGTGGTATTGAAGGGGAACTGGGCATTCTGCCAGGTCATATTCCTATGGTTACACCTTTGCAGATTGCACCAATCTATATCCATAACGGAAAAGAAAATAAACGAGTTGCTATCGGTGGCGGGTTTATCGAAGTTCGTAAAGATAAGGTTGTTGTACTCGCAGAGAGTGCTGAATTCCCGGAAAGCATTGATGTGGATCGTGCGCGTGCGGCGAAAGAGCGGGCAGAACGTCGGCTTGCAAGCCAAAGCAATCAGGACCACTTTGATCACCGTCGTGCAGAGATTGCGCTGCAAAAAGCGGTTAACCGGATTAATGTGTTCGGCAAATAAACGATTCTTTGAAGCCTGGCGGCTTAGTCTGCCGGGCTTTTTTGAGTTTGTTTGATAGAATTGTTTTATCGAATATATCAAAAGGGCTGACCATAAATCCATCCTATCCCTTCAGTAAACAGAAGTATTTTAAGCAAAATATTCACCGATTATGATTATTGGAATAGAATGTAGGACTAAAGTAGTGGGCGCATTTACCACTAAGAGAACCATTTTTTTCATGAGTAAATTTAAATTATTTCCGAGGAAATGACAGAATCGATATCGAAATAGCGCTCTTTTATGTCGTTTTAGTCACAAAATCCCGGCATTTTAAAATTAAAATATTTTAGAAGTGGAAATCAATGTAATTGACAATGTATGATGAAAGAGCCTATATTCCATAGAGTCAGCAGAAGCAGGAAGCTGCGTAGTAGATTCCATAGTCATGCACAGCCGCATTGTTGCTGCTCGGTGATTGGGCATCAGGAGATTCCTGCCTGGCAGGAGTAAATCTGACAGTACGCTCAGTATGTTGTGCTTAAGACATTCCAGTATACTAACAAGTTATGGGTGCCGGGCATATGATATGCTGATCGCTGCAACAAATGTGGAGGTAAAGAATATATGGATACTGATCTGACGAATCAGGTGAACCAAGCGTTAAGCACCAATGGCTTGGTCTCAATCATCGTCTCCCTGTTATGTATTGCGTTGTCTTGGTGGGCTTTGACAAATCTCAAACTGGATTTAATCATCAGGCAACCACGAGGTGCTCAGGGAAGACTGTTGCATTTGTTGCTCGCCATCATTTTGGGGCATGCCGTTGCTGGCTTTGTCATTGACTACTTGTCCTGGACTCAAATGTTGCGTAATTTGTTTTAATGTTGAGATGGTTGGTTAATCATCTGTTAGGTTCTTCAAGCTGCTCATTGTCGAATAACATCGATTAATTGTGTTAACAATTAGAGTATGAGTTGTCGGTAAAGAAATTAAGAAAAAAATGTGACGTAAAATTGGATGAATTTGAGATGTTTTATGTAAAAATGCTTGTATCGTACAATTCAACAATGTTATGATGGAAGTTAGGGAATTCACAATTGTTCACTTATTTTGTAGTTATAAACGGGATATCCGGTTCATGCCGGCTAATAACCATCCCACTCTGTCTGTTCTGATGCTCTGCTGGCTTGTAAGAAACTGATTTTTACATGCTGAATAGCAAGATGCACGGCACATGGTATCATTGATATGGATTATAAAAACCAATTCTTTTCTGAACAGACATCTGTGGCAATATGCCAGAATATGTCGAAATTCCACACACAGCAACAGTCCTTTCTAGCATAGTGGGGCTTACGTATTCCGGAATGAAGAAAAGGGAATAAAAGCGCGGAGGGAACCATGATGAGCAAATTTATCGTCCGCGGTGGCAAAAGGTTGACCGGAAGTGTCAAAGTTAGCGGCGCTAAAAATTCTGTTCTTCCGATCATCGCTGCCTCTCTCTTAGGGGAAGAAGGACAAAGCGTTATTATTGACGCGCCTCCTCTAGACGATGTGATGACGATTAACAAGGTGTTGGAATCGCTGGGAGCGGGAGTTACATACCGGGACGAAGTGATTACCGTAAATGCGGAGAAACTTACTTCCTGTGAAGCCCCGTATGAATGGGTAAGTAAAATGCGGGCGTCTTTCCTGGTCATGGGGCCTTTGTTGACTCGTATGGGTCATACAAGAATCTCACTTCCTGGTGGATGTGCCATCGGTACACGGCCTATTGATCAGCATTTGAAAGGTTTTGAAGCCATGGGCGCAGAGATCAGCTTGGGCCAAGGTTATATCGAAGCTCGTAGCCAAGGTCGGTTGCGTGGCGCGAAAATTTATCTGGATGTGGCTTCCGTAGGTGCCACTCAAAATATTATGATGGCTGCAACATTAGCCGAAGGTGTAACTGTTCTGGAGAACGCGGCGAAAGAACCTGAGATTGTGGATCTTGCCAACTTCCTGAATGGGATGGGTGCCATCGTACGTGGTGCTGGTACTGGAGTGATCCGCATTGAAGGTGTGGAGAAACTGACAGGTGTTACACACACCGTTATTCCGGATCGGGTAGAAGCTGGTACGTATATGGCTGCTGCTGCAATTTCGGGTGGTGACGTGTACATTGAAGGTGCAATCTCTGATCATTTAGGCTCCGTTATCGCGAAGCTTGAAGAGATGGGCGTAACAATCCAACCGGATGAGAATGGCGTGCGTGTAATCGCAGATCGCCCTCTTAAGGCTGTGGATGTGAAAACATTACCATACCCAGGATTCCCGACAGATATGCAATCCCAGATGATGGCACTTTTGCTTGCATCTGAAGGAACAAGTGTCGTGACAGAGACTGTTTTTGAAAACCGATTCATGCATGTGGATGAATTCCAATTGATGAATGCGGAGATCAAAGTTGAAGGACGTTCGTCCATCGTCACAGGTAATGCTAAACTGAAGGGTGCCAAAGTAACGGCTACCGATTTGCGTGCGGGTGCCGCACTCATTATTGCAGGTCTTGTTGCTGAAGGTACAACGGAAGTGGGCGGTGTTCATCACATCGACCGTGGCTATGTACATCTCGCTGAGAAGCTTAACGGACTTGGCGCTGACATCTATCGGATCTCGGTTGATGAGCCTAAGCTGGAAGCAACCAAAGCACCTAGTGAAAAAGTGGAGAAAGAAGTACCGATGTTTAAGGTGCAACCAACTTTGGCTTAACACTGGATTGAATAGAAAAAATATGGTCCCTCTATTATAAGTCACACGGTTGTGTGGATTATGAATGCGATGGAACGTATATTGTAAAAAATGATAAAGCTAAGCCATATGGCTTGGCTTTTTTTGTGTTTACTTTTAAGAAGACAACGAGATATTTGATACCTGATTCTATTAATAGCTGGTCCTAACTTGTATAACATAACATCGTATTCTGTATCGATTCTGAACCAAATGAAAGAGCATACTTTATATGGGAGTCGGATCCAGCTAAACACCGGTATACAGCGACAGATCAACGTTTCTAAGATGTACATAGCAAAAGAAAACAAGAAATTGAACAGAACGAAAAGGGCCTCGTTTCTCTCAAATCAGGTTCTATCAGATCAAGCCAGCTCATAACCTAAACTATGGATTTGAACAACACGACCGGCACATGACCGGCCATAGATAACGGAGGGTTATATTCGAATGAAAGAAGCTCGTGTACAGGTAAAGGTACCCCTTGTCCCTCGTCCAGGTATGCAAGAGCCGGAGGGAAATACCGTTTCTGGAGTGGAAAAAGACAAGCCTGCCCCATTGAACCTGAGGACTGTTCCATCACAACCTGCAAGATTATCCAATCCAGGACGGGTGTCGGCAGATGAACTGAACCGAAAGACAACCGAGCATATTCATATACCTGTTATTGAGCTGGACCAGTTCCGCCGAGTGAAGCGTCGCCGAATGCGGACATTTGGACGAAAACCCCGATGGGGACGTAATACGACGCGATGGCAACCTGCTGCCGCTGTATCTGCCTTATTGGCGATGGCGTTGCTGATTCCGGTAATTCTGGTATGGCCGCGGACAAGTGAAGCACCTAAGCCGATCCCTGCTCCAACAGATTCAAGCAGTACAAGAACCCCAGCTCCTGCGCCAGCCGTTCCTGTTACGTACCCTGAACCTAAAGTGCGCGTATACCTGTCTGCAACGGGCACAACGATGAATCTGCCATTGGAAGACTATGTTACCGGGGTGGTGGCAGCTGAGATGCCTGCGGAATTCAGACTGGAGGCGTTAAAGGCGCAGGCAATAGCAGCTCGTACATTTATCGTGCGTAGGTTAGCTGCGAGTGATACAAGCGGTGTTCCATCAGGTGTGGCAGATGTGACGGATACGGTCAGCCATCAGGTGTTTATTCCGCCAGATCAGGTGGAATCGGATTGGACGCGTCTAGGGAAGGCGAAGGAATGGGAGAAGCTGCAACAGGCTGTACGCGAAAGTCGAGATACGGTGATGACATATCAGGGCAAGGCAATCACCGCATCCTTTTTTTCCACAAGTAATGGATATACCGAGAATGCGGAGGATGTATGGGGAAACGCTGTGCCGTATCTGCAAAGTGTAGACAGTCCGTGGGACAAAAACCTGGCACCAGGATTCAAGCAGACCGTCACCATGAAGCGTAATGATATTCTGCAGAAGTTAAACTTGGATGCTATTCCGGTTACCGCCCAGAAGGGTGGATCGTGGATGGAAGTATTGTCTACAACCAAAGGACATCGGATTAAGGAAATGCAGATCGCAGGTGAAACATTCAGCGGACCCGAAGTTCGTAAACTGCTTGGATTAAGATCCAGCCAGTTCAGTTGGAAGACCACAGGTGACGAAATCCAGATTACAACGTACGGTTACGGTCATGGGGTTGGCATGAGCCAATGGGGAGCAAACGGCATGGCGCAGGAGGGACACACGGCCACCCAAATTCTCAAGCACTACTATACCGGCATTTCATTCGGACAGGCATCCAAGATGCTTGCATCGAAGTAGGAGAGATGAACACGGATGGATAAAGCGAAATAATTCGAATGAGTAGGAGTATGTGCGAATGTATACAAATATATGTGAATGAGAGCAGTTTTGGTTTGGAACTCATCAGACTCCCCGTATATCATTGCGCGCTAACGAATCTGAGAGGCCTTATTGGGCGTTATCACAACGAATGGAAATTCTAACGAATCTCAGACACGTTATATCACGACATACCACCGAACTGATCCGATAATAGCGCCCAAAAGAGTAATTAGCGTGTCTACGGTTCGTTAGAATTCCTAAGCCGCGATTTCCCCGCCCATAAGGCCGTCTGAGTTCGTTAGAAATATTTTATAATCTAATCATTAACAAAATTGAGGATACTGCCATTCACTACATGCTCATTCGCAATAAGCAAGCCGAACCAGAACCAGAACGTTGAAATTAAGTTTCCAAGCCCTAAGGTTAAAAAATTGATTTATGTTCCCTGTCTACCAAGCAACTTCTAACTATACTGTAACCATTCATGATCCAGTTTCTTTTAAATCAAGATGTTAGATGGAACATTCAGTATTGGCGCGCTTTGTCTATCTCTAATCTCACATCTCACTTTCAAAGAACCTGGGTGGTTTAAATCTGCATTATCCAGTCACATCCTATATCCTTTCTCTCACCGATAAATGCACTTCATAGAAAGATTGACCCCTACAGCCAATCCAGACCAGTCTACCAACACCCATTCCGGAGCTTTCGAGATTTGGCTATATATGCGGAGAGTGCTAGCCGTATGGAGAGCGCAGGGGACAGAAAAGACCTGTAGAAACGAAGTGTCCGCCTTTACTATCGGATTTCACCTTTGAAGAAGGTGATAGAAGAAATCTGGTAGTAACCAGCGGTCGAAAGGTTTTCTGGCCCCGAAGCGGCGCACGCACTAACCACTCACCCTTCACATATATAGCACTCTCTGAAACCTCCGTGAAAATAATTAGAGTCGCGCGTGTATAAAAGAGTTGCACCCGGTAACACTTGTTACTGAGGTGATTAACATGAATGAACAAAACAAAAAAACAAACCAAGAAGAAACTCCTAAAACAACTCAAGGAGTACCGGCTAGTCAGCCCTCTTCATGGAAAAGAGCAATGTCCAAACGCTGGGTCTTCCCGGCAGCCTACATCGCAGCAGCAGGCATTATACTAACCTTAGTGTGGGTCTATCAGGGCACAGGCGACAAAACGCTAAACTCGGACCCTGCTAGCGGGGTAGTAGAAACAGGCGCATCGGCGGGTACAGAAGGAACAGCAGTAGGTGGAGAAGAAGAAAGTGTGGAAGTTGTTGCAAAGTCGGAGAATTTTGTATGGCCGGTAGCGGTACCGTCCGAAATTTCGGTAGTGAAACCTTTCTATGATAGCGAAGCTTCAACCGAGGAACATGAAGCGGCAATGGTGCAGTACAATGATACATTCATCCCGAACACGGGTGTGGATCTGGCACGTGGGGATAACAAAACGTTTGAAGTCAAAGCAGCACTCGCCGGTAAAGTTACCCGGGTTGAGCAAAATCCGCTCACAGGTCAAGTTGTGGAAATCACACATAGCGATAACCTGAAGACGGTGTACCAAAGCTTGGCAGACGTCAAAGTGAAACAGGACGACGAAGTGAAACAGGGAGATGCGATTGCATCCGCTGGCGTCAATGAATTGGGTAAAACGCTTGGCAACCATCTTCACTTTGAAGTGTACGAAGACGGACAGCCGGTTAACCCTCAAGGATATCTTCCGGAAAAATAAATGAATTTTACCGCAGCAACATGACGGGCAGGGGGTTAAACCTCTGCTCTTTTTGTGCTTTTCAGAAAATAATGGGACCTTCGAAGCTTGTCACACCTCTAAACCGCGAATATATAGGCATGCTCCTCATATAATGTACCAAACTATCCACACAGTAGGGAGGCGGGAGCGTGCACGATTACATCAAGGAACGGACCATCAAAATTGGTCGCTGCATTGTTGAGACGAGGAATACGGTCCGTACCATAGCCAAAGAATTCGGCGTGTCAAAGAGTACTGTGCATAAGGATCTGACGGAGCGTCTGCCGGAAATCAACCCTGATCTTGCTGACCAGGTGAAACACATTTTGGAGTATCACAAGTCGATCCGCCATTTGCGGGGCGGTGAAGCGACCAAAATTAAATACAAAAAAACGAGTGGCAAGAAACGTGAGGTGTTGGCTTCCGCCAAATCGTAAGCATCTTCACAAAGACGTAGGCCAAAAAGCTCACACATGCATTGAATCCCTCCCCTGAAGTATGATATGTTAAATGCTGGTACAGGATCGAATTATGACATCTTATCAGCCCGATTTTTACATATATATGTTGCACTTTGTCGAACGAGCGGTGACGTGATAAGGGACTCTTTTTCACAGGATACGCTGACCAAATAATATCACTTTGGGGGCTCTTTTATGTTTAGCAAGGATATCGGTATTGATCTTGGCACGGCCAACGTGCTTATTCACGTGAAAGGAAGTGGGGTTGTCCTCGATGAACCTTCCGTCGTGACCATTGAAAGAGATACGAAGCGTGTCCTTGCTGTTGGGGAAGAAGCGCGTCGTATGGTGGGGCGTACTCCAGGTAACATTGTTGCCATTAGACCGCTGCGTGACGGCGTTATTGCGGATTTCGAGATTACAGAAGCGATGCTCAGACATTTCATTAATCGTGTGGGTGCAAGAAGCTGGTACAGCCACCCTCGAATTCTGATCTGTGCACCAACGAACATTACTTCCGTGGAGCAGAAGGCCATCCGTGAGGCGGCAGAACGCAGCGGTGCCAAAGAAGTGTTTCTGGAAGAAGAGCCGAAAGCGGCAGCGATCGGTGCGGGAATGGATATTTTTCAGCCGAGCGGCAATATGGTCGTGGATATCGGCGGCGGTACGACTGACGTTGCAGTCCTTTCTATGGGCGACGTGGTCACCGCCTCTTCTATTAAAGTCGCAGGGGACAAGTTCGACGAAGCCATTATCAAGTTTATCAAAGCCAAGTACAAGCTCATGATCGGTGAACGGACCGCTGAAGATATCAAAATTGCGATTGGTACCGTACATCCGGGTGGACATCAAACGGAGATGGACATTCGCGGACGCGATATGGTATCCGGCCTTCCTGTTACTGTAACGATATCGGGAAATGAAGTACAGGAAGCACTTTGGGATTCCGTACAATCCATCATCGTGGCAGCCAAATCGGTATTGGAACGTACACCGCCTGAATTGTCAGCGGACATTATCGACCGTGGTGTTGTATTGACTGGCGGAGGTGCGTTGCTGAACGGACTGGACGAGCTTTTGTCCAATGAATTGCATGTACCGGTATGGGTTGCGGAAGATCCGATGCACTGTGTCGTGAAGGGGACAGGCATAATGCTTAATAATTTGGATCAGGTGGTTAAGAAAAAGTTCTAATCTGCCGATATAAATAGCAAAGGTTCGCCATGCTCGGAAAGCAGAACGGACAAGCAGCCAACCTGTGACAGGTCAAGCGCTTGAGGAGAGGGGTTAATTCATGTTAAGAGGTCTGTACACCGCTACTGCGGGAATGATTACGCAACAACGCCGCCATGACACAGCAACACAGAATATCGTAAATATGAACACCACGGGATATAAACAGGTGAACAGCGTAAGCCGTTCCTTCCCGGAAATGCTCATTACTTTGGTAGGCGGAGATGCAAATCTTCCAACAAAGCGGCTGGGCAAGCTGAACACGGGGGTGTTCGCGGAAGAGAGTTTGTCCATGAATTTGCAGGGGACCATTATGGAGACTGGGCAGAAAAATGATTTTTCCATTTCATCCAATATGACTGTCAATGATCCGCAGACTGGACAACCTGTCCCGTTTGACGCATCAGGCAAATTTGTACGGGCCGACGGCACGGTGACTTACCAGCCTCAGGCGTATTTTACAGTTCAGGATGCAGAAGGTAACACCGGATACACACGCGATGGTCACTTCGAGATCACTGGAACGGGACAATTGCTGAGTTCAACAGGTTCACAAGTGTTGGATAATAATGGACAACCTGTAGTGTTGACAGGTTCTGTGGAGCAATTTAAAGTGGATGAGCAAGGCCGTTTGGTAGATGCAGCAACGGGTGCACCAACAGGGGTTACTCTTGGCATTAGTGTCATTGACCAGCCGAATCAACTGGTTCGTCAAGGTAATGGCAATTTCAGTCTCAGCGATGCAAACGGGGCAACGTCCCGGATGATGGCTGCTGGTGATAATGTGCAGATCCGTCAGGGATACCTGGAAGGTTCCAATGTTGATGCCTCACAGGCAACGGTTGATATGAACGCCGCATTCCGTGCGTATGAAGCAAACCAGAAGATCGTACAATTCTACGACCGCAGTCTGGATAAAGCCGTCAATGAAGTCGGGCGTGTATAACGCCGACGTTTAAATATAACCGCGCAGCGGAGAGCCAAACGCCCTTTGCGTAGCAAAGCAGAGAGGCTCACGCGAAGCGCAAACCAAACGCATCCGAGCCTATGCGAGGAATGCGTAGCAGTCCCTGAGCGCAGCGACGGTCTCGACAGTCCTTTGCGGAGCAAAGCAAGGAAGAGACCCCGCGGAGCGCAAGAGCCTAGACGCAGCCGAGCCTATGCGAGGAATGCGTGGCAGTCCCTGAGCGCAGCGACGGTCTCGACAGCCCTTTGCGAAGCAAAGCAAGGAAGAGACCACGCGAAGCGCAAACCAATCGCATCCGAGCCTATGCGAGGATTGCGCAGCAGTACCTGAGCGAAGCGACGGTCTCGACAGTCCTTTGCGAAGCAAAGCAAGGAAGAGACCACGCGGAGCTACACGCAGCATAAAGAGCGTGCCGTGCTATGATTCAGCCATGTGAAACGATGGCGGGAATCATAGCACGGCAGTCGCGGCGAACACACACCACCGTCACTTAGCAAGATCGTACCCCACTTACCTAATCCGCCTGTTTCGGGAGTCCAGAGGGCAGCGCCATCTGGGGCCCTCCCTACTAGGGAGGGTTTGGGAGGGTGGACAGGACACAAGGGAGGGTATACCACCAATGAATAATTCCATGATTAGTGCCAAGGTTTCCATGACTGCCATACAGCAGCGTCTGGATGTCATTTCCGATAATATTGCCAACGTGAATACGGCAGGCTATAAGAGCAAGCAGGCGGCCTTCGAGGATGTGCTGACCCGGGTTCAACAACAACCGGACAAGTACAAACTGGATGGGCGTTCCACACCGATGGGATATAACCTCGGTTTTGGTGCTCGTTTGGCAGATGTAACGAAGGATATGTCTCAAGGCCCCTTGAACGAGACTGGTCTTCCGACCGATCTGGCCATTGAAGGAAATGCGATGTTTGCAGTTGAAGCGAATGGGGAGAAAATGTGGACACGTCAGGGTGCATTTCATTTTGTACCTGATACAAGACCTAAGCCTACTCCGAATTCACCTGATATGATGGTGATGGTCAATGGCGAAGGCCACTTTGCCCTGGATCGTCAAGGGAATCGTATTACGGCACCGAATAATAGCAAAGTTGCTTTTGATGAAAATGGCAACCTGTTAATCCGACGCGGTAATGCGGCAAATGCAACCATTGGAGCACAGCTGCAAGTGGTAGACATTGAACGTCCTGAGGGGCTGGTGCAGTTTGCGGATAACCTGTTTGGTCTGGATGCGGGATTAACCGAAGATGATGTATTTGGCGCTAATGCAGCTACACGTCAAGCAACTGCATTGATTCGTCCAGGATTTCTGGAGCAATCCAATGTGGATATGACACAGGAGATGTCTTTGCTTATGCAAGGACAGCGGACATATCAGCTGGCGGCAAAGGCGCTAACTTCAAGTGATTCCATGATGGGTCTTGCCAACACTATGAGAGCGTAAAAGGTGAATGTGATGACAGAAACACAGCAGCAGAACAGTAAGCCAGAGAAGAAGGAAGTCAAGAAGAAGAAGAAGAGTGGATGGCGCATCGCAAGATGGTTCCTGGTTCCGGTCCTGCTTGTTCTTGCCCTCGCTGGCGGAATGGTAGCTGGATATGTGGTACTGGGCAAACAGGATATCGGTTCCGTATGGCAATGGAGTACATGGGAACATGTATATAATCTGGTATTCGCTCCATAATGTAACGAGTTAAGCGAAAACTCCTGCGCAGGCAGGAGTTTTCTTTTTGACGTTGAAAACAGTATAATGATGGATGACGTTTGACGTCACAAAAGAGGCCTCCCCTGCGAAAGACATTTGTCATCGCGAAGAGAGACCCCTTATCTTAACCTTCACTACTGCAGTCATGAAGGATATAACTAGTGTTAACCGAAAATATGCTTTCCATACAAAATTTAAAAATTAAAAACCTTTTATATGAGCTTCGACTTTGTCATGTGGGGGTTGACCTTTCAGCACCGAAGTAAGTGGAGGGAACGGAATCGTTCAGAAGAAGCGAAGCGCTCGCCTTTGTCACCGAATTTTGACCTCTCTGAGGTTGATCAAAAAAATTCGGAGACAACAGCGATCAGAGGGACGATCCGTAACCGTAACGACCACCGTAGCGCTAAGAGTCAATCCATGATGAAGAACGCTCATATAAACATCCCGAGAGGAGATTACACTGTGCTCGATATCAAACAGATTCAAGAAATCATCCCGCACCGCCCCCCGTTTCTGCTGGTGGACAAGATTCTAGAGATTGAGGATGGCAAACGTGCCGTTGGTTTGAAAAACGTAACCATTAACGAACCTTTCTTCATTGGTCATTTCCCAGAGTATCCGGTAATGCCGGGTGTACTGATTACAGAAGCGCTGGCTCAGGTTGGTGCAGTAGCCATTCTGAATTTGGAAGGCAACAAAGGCAAAATCGGCTTTTTGGCGGGACTGGACAACTTCCGATTCCGTGGACAAGTTGTGCCCGGAGATACGTTGATTCTGGAAGTGGAGATTACACGTCTGAAGGGTTCTATCGGTAAAGGTAAAGCAACTGCCCGAGTGAACGACAAAGTGGTCGCTGAAGGCGAGATCATGTTTGCACTGTCTGACCCAAGCTGATTACATACGTGAGCATTGACATCATGCAGGAACGTAGACGGACCGAATGATGCAAGATGTTGAAGTAACTCAGCACACCTGAATTTATATAGACGGAAGGGGTTTATCGGAATGGAACAGTTAAGCACAGCAGCAGCAGAGACGTTGCAGCAATGGTTGGAGGATGCTTCGATTGATGAAGCAACGAAACAGGAGCTTCGTGACTTGCAGGATCAGCCGAAAGAGCTGGAGGAACGTTTTTACAGAAACCTGGAGTTTGGTACAGGTGGATTGCGCGGAGTCATTGGTGCCGGAAGCAACCGGATGAACCGCTACACCGTAGGTCGGGCAACGCAAGGATTTGCGCGTTATTTGCTTGAGCAGCATGGTGACCAAGAAGGCAAACCTTCTGTTGTCATTGCTCATGATTCCCGCCATTTTTCACCTGAATTCACACTGGATGCTGCGCTTGTACTGGCTGGAAACGGCATTGTAGCCAAGCTGTTCCCATCCCTGCGTTCAACTCCTGAGCTGTCATTCGCAGTGCGTCATCAGAAGGCAACTGGAGGGATCGTTGTAACAGCGAGCCATAACCCACCGGAATATAACGGCTACAAAGTATACAATCATGAGGGCGGTCAATTGGTACCGGATGAAGCGGAGAAAGTCATTCAGTACATCCAGGAAGTGCCTTCCCTTGCTGACGTGAAAAAGCTGACGCAAGAAGAAGCAGAAGCTCAAGGACTCCTGATCTGGTTGGGTGAAGACCAAGACCAAGCGTTTGTGGATACCGTAGCGAGCCGCAGTCTGAGCCGTGAACTGATCCAATCCGGCATAGGCCGTGATTTCAAAATCGTTTACACACCGCTTCACGGAACAGGTAACATTCCTGTACGTCGCGTGCTGGAGCAGATCGGATTCGAGCAAGTGCACATTGTAGCTGAACAAGAACAGCCGGATGCTGAGTTCTCTACCGTGAAATCCCCTAACCCGGAAGAACGCGAAGCGTTTACGCTTGCAATGAAGCTGGGAGAATCCGTAGGCGCTGACATTTTGATCGGAACAGATCCGGATGCAGACCGTATGGGTGCTGTCGTGAAAGACAATGATGGCAAATATTTCGTCTTGTCCGGTAACCAGTCTGGTGCCATTATGGTACATTACCTGCTCAGTCGCCTGCAAGAGACAGGTACACTGCCAAGCAATGGTGCGGTTGTCAAAACAATCGTAACAAGTGAGATGGGTGCTGTTATTGCTGAACATTACGGTGCAGAAGTGATGAACACACTGACGGGCTTCAAATATATTGGTGAAAAAATGAACCAGTTCGAAGCAACAGGCAGTCATAGATTCTTGTTCGGATATGAAGAGAGTTATGGCTACCTTTCAGGCAACTATGCCCGTGACAAGGATGCTGTCCTTGCCTCGATGCTGATTGCTGAAGCAGCTGCGTATTATAAGAGCCAAGGCAAGACGTTGTATGATGTCTTGCAAGAGCTGTACAACCAATTCGGATATTTCCTGGAGAAGCTGGAGTCCCGTACGCTGAAAGGCAAAGACGGCGTGGCTCAGATTCAAGCCAAAATGACGGACTGGCGTTCCAATCCGCCACAAGAAGTAGCGGGAATTGCTGTACAAGATGTACTGGACTACTCCCTTGGTCTGGACGGTCTTCCGAAGGCGGACGTACTGAAGTTCATTTTGGCAGACGGTTCATGGTTCTGCTTGCGCCCTTCAGGAACAGAACCGAAGATCAAAGTATACTTCGCCGTGCGTGGAGAGAATTTGGAAGATGCGGAAAGCTGGATCGAGCGTCTGGTGACTACAGTGATGTCGCGTGTAGACGCACAATAATACGAATGCAACAATGAGCAAGAACATGAGAAGGCCTCTCCGCACCGTAAGGTTGGTTGGCGGAGGGGTTTTTCTTTGAAATAATATTACAGATGGATCTATATAAATTGAACTGAACATTTACACGAGAACGTAGAGGGCAGAAATAACCTGAAGAAGTGAAACGTTCGCCTTTATCACCAGATTTTCACCTTTATTAAAAGTGAATCAAAAAAATCGGGGGATAACAGCGATCGGAAGGTTGTTCTGCCATCGAAGTGGCGAGTGTAAATAATGCTTTAGTTCAATCTATATAGCATATAAGAGGGCTTGTTGACACAAGCTGTTTGTAACCTATTGTATGAATGTTTAAATGAACGAATTACTTGAGCTGAACGTGCATTTGGTTCCAACACTTGAGGAGGTACATGTAGTGCGTCAAAAATGGCTTTATTGGAATAACGCTTCTCGGAAGTGGTTGTGGCTCGTCGTTATTATCGGTCTGGTCGCGTCCATCCCTGTAATCAGTGATCGGGTGCAGACAGAATCTTCTGCCAAAAAGGTGGAGCTTGTCTTTAACTATCGAGGACTGCTGGATATCTCAGCGTATCAGGCACATCCGCAAGATTTCATGAATGAACAATTGACTCGTCTAAAAGACGCAGGCGTAACAACGATGGCTGTGTTCGAAAGTACATTGGACGAGCTGAGAAAGACACGCCGACTAATGGTATATAACGGCCAGGATCTCGCGAACCTGACCAAAGATGTGATCCCTTTTAATGCCAATTACACGTATGTGTTATTTACATCAGAGGAAAACGCACAGACGTATACCCCTATTATTGAACAAACGTTCGCTGATCGGCAGATTCCGGTAGTACCATGGGAATATGAAGGTCGTAGCGGCTTAATATTGCAGACTCCTCCGGAGAACGCCAACATGCAGCCTTTACAGCCCGATCCGGTTGCCGTGAAGATGCTACGTGATAAAGGTTTCTACATTTTGCCGCGGATCTCGGACAGTGTGCCATACAGCCAAGAATCGATGGAGCGCTTGCTTACCTTCTTCGAACAGAATGGCGTAACGCGCATCTTGTTTGATGGTGATGCTGTGAAAGGGTACAATGATAATGTAGAGATGAAAAGTCTCGACCAATTTGCACAGTTGCTGAACAAGCACAATATTGGTCTTGCAGCCATCGAGAACTTGAAGAAACCGCAGTCTGGATTCCAGACCCTTGCATATAAAACGGATTACAACGTTACGCGTCTGTACTCGCTTAGTGATGGAGATGCCAACCTGGATGTAGACACGATTGCTGACCGTTTTGTTCTCGCAACCAAGGATCGCAACATTCGTATGCTCTATATGAATGCATCGCCAAGCCGGAATACAGCAAAGGCTATGATTACAGATCCAATTGAGAATCTGATCAACAGCCTGGGTGAGCCAGGTCATGCGGTAGAACGCATGGCGAAGCATGGATTCGAGCTAGGACAAGCTGAAGCATTCACAGTTAAGGATTCTTCGATTCAGCGTTATGCCAAGCTGGTTGCTCTTGTAGGTGCAATTGCCATGATAGCACTTATGGTTTCTTATTTTATCCCACTACTGACTTTGATCGCATTTGTAGTTGCTCTGGTGGGCAGTGCAGGATTATTCCTTTTGAAACCAACGCTGCTGGAGCAAGGAATTGCCTTGCTTGTGGCCATATCGGCGCCGACCATAGCGATGGTGCTGGCCGTTCGTACAGTGAACTATCAGCAACAGCGTCAACCTGACGCATCTGCGGGTCGTCGTTTGAAACAAACGTTAGTTTTATATGTAAGAACGTCAATTCTGTCGTTCCTGGCGGTACCTTTTGTCATCGCGTTGCTTAACAGTATTACGTACAGTCTGGTGATTAACCAGTTCCGCGGCGTGAGTCTGTTGCACTTTGCACCTATGGCACTGGTAGCGATCTATATTGTGTTTTACCGGGGTGCGGGTTCGTTCTCCATTAAACAAATTAAAAATATTCTTCGTACACCGATTACCGTTGTAATGGTAGTACTGGGACTTGTTGCTGCCGTTGTTGGATATTACTATTTGAGTCGTACAGGCAACTCGGGTTCGGTTACACCATTCGAGATGTTCCTTCGTGTTGTGTTGGAAGATACGTTCGGTGTACGTCCGAGATTCAAAGAATTTATGCTGGGACACCCGCTATTTATCGTTGGCGTGTTCGCCGCTTTAAAATATCGTAAAGTCATCTTTGTGCTCATTATTGCAGCGATTGGACAGTTGTCCATGGTGGATACGTTCGCGCATATCCATACGCCGGCTGTATTGTCACTCATTCGTGGAGTGATGGGATTGGGACTTGGCTTAATCTTCGGTATCATTGCTGTGGGTGTGTGGCAAGTAGCGGAAGGATGTTGGAAAAAATGGTCACCACTTCTCAAAAGTTAGTCATCTCGGGGTATTACGGATTCCGCAATAGCGGAGACGAAGCGGTGCTAAAGTCGATTTTGACAGCGCTGGAAGAGGAAAGCCAAAGGTCGAACATAACGATTGAACCTATTGTTCTCTCGGGTGATCCCGAGTCGACAACTGCCATGTACGGTGTGCGTTCCGTGCATCGTATGAAATTGAAGGAAGTCCGTGAAGCACTCAAGGAGAGCGACGGGTTAATTAGTGGCGGAGGAAGCCTATTGCAGGATGCAACTGGACTGAAATCCATTCCTTATTATCTGGGTGTAATCAAGCTGGCCCAGTGGCTGAAAAAACCAACGTTTATCTATGCACAGGGGATTGGCCCAGTGAATCGTAAAATTTTCAATCCGATGATCAAATCGGTCTTTAAGGCCTGCACCTATGTATCCGTTCGGGATGAACAATCTGCAGATTACCTGCGTGGGCTCGGGTTACAGTGGAATCAGATCCATGTTGTACCCGACCCCGTAATGGGTTTGCCATTACCTGAAACAAAAGTTGAGAGGGGCGTAGGTGCTGTCTCAGCAAATGCTACTACTCAAGCTAATCGAGTGGAACCTTCAACTGGAGGACATACCAAGCTTCCTGTGATCGGCGTTTCGGTACGTTTTTGGGAGTCAGACCGGAAGGAACTTACAGCTATTGCAGCAGGATTGAAAAAGCTGTGCTCCAAAAGAGCGATGCACTTGCGTTTTCTGCCATTTCATCTGCCAGTTGATGAACAGGCATCACGATTCCTTATGGAAATGCTAGGTGATGTGACCAGCAAAGGCAGCGAGATTAGCATCACAGAAGATCTGACCGATCCTCAGCTTATGCTGGAGGAAGTCAGCAAGTGTGATCTCGTCATCGGTATGCGTCTGCACAGTCTGATCTATGCAGCTTCGCAATATGTGCCTCCGGTGGGTATCTCGTATGATCCGAAAATTGATCAATTCCTGCTTCGTCTGGACAGTGAGCCAGCAGGAAATACGGATACACTTGATGGAGATAAACTCGCCAAGACTGTTGTTGGACTGCTGGATCAACGTTCACAGTGGTTGAAGGAACATGAAGAAGGCATCACCCAACTGAAGCAGGAAGCCAGAGTGCCTGCACAGCAGATTATTAACTATTTAGGCCGCAAAGGATGAGATAAAGATGAGTCAGACCGGATCAATACCTACCGTTTCGATCTACGGCATTCCTTTTTCCAAACTGACGATGAAAGAAACGGTAAAGGTTCTCCAGGAAGCTGTGCTGTCCAAACAGACACCACATCAGGTCATTACAGCCAATCCCATTATGGTTATGGCCGCATTGGAAAATCCCGCAATCATGGAAGTTATGCAAGCTGCGGAATTGATTGTTCCTGATGGAACAGGTGTCGTATGGGCTGCAAACTATTGTGGAGATCCTGTAGCTGAGCGAGTGCCGGGATTTGAGCTTTTACATGAATTGCTGCGTGTTGGAGAAAACTATCGATGGGGCGTATATCTGCTGGGTTCCACCCCTGAGGTGATTCAAGAAACGGCAGTTCGGTTACAACAGCAATATCCGGCGATTCGAATTGTGGGTTATCGCGACGGTTATTTTGGTCCGGCTGAGGATGAACAGGTCATCGCTTCCATTCGGGAAGCGGCACCTGATCTGTTGTTTGTAGCACGTGGGGCGGACACCCAAGAACCGTGGATTCACAAGCACAAAGATGCACTGCAGGTTCCCGTAACCATGGGCGTTGGCGGAAGCTTTGATGTGATTTCGGGTAAAACCAAACGTGCGCCTGTCCTGTTCCAAAAGTTAAGACTGGAGTGGTTCTATCGCTTATTGCGTGAACCAAGCCGGGCTGGCCGGATGCTTGCGCTTCCGAAATTCGCTGTTAAGGTGATGCGTGACAAAGAAAACGTGACGAAAGTCCGTTAAAAACAGGTAATTGCGAGATAAATGCGTGTTTTTGCTAGAAATTGAGGATGGCTTTTCGGGTGTGATGAGCGTATAATTCATTCCGGATTACATGTGTGCCACTCCATGAAAACAGAAGCGTTACACTTGGCACTACGATTGCAAGGCAACCTGTCGATCGCCGTTATCCCCAGATTTCCTTTTATCCTTTTCCAAAGGATGAAATCCGGTGATAAATGCGAACGTTACACTTCTCTAGTTTTCCTTGCACTCTCCGTTATCGTGTAACAAAATTTTTCATCAAAAGTGACTAACAAATAATTTTATATATAAAAAGAGATCAGGGGATTTATAATTTCGTACAGGTATTATAATTGGGGGTCGAATGTTCAAATGGTAGCGATCTTTATCATTGGATTTATCGTGTCAATGGGACTGGCTCTTGCCCTGACACCACTTGTCAAAAAGTTCGCAGTCCGCATTGGCGCAATGGATACGCCGAATGCACGTAAAGTACACACACGGATCATGCCTCGTCTTGGTGGTCTGGGGATATTCCTGGCCTTTATTATTACAGTTGCTGCATTGCTTCCGTTTGTATCGGCATGGTTCACGACTCGGGATATGAGTTTTGTCAGCGCGTTTCTGATTGGTGGAACAATTATCGTACTGATCGGCGCACTCGATGATCGGTTTGAACTATCGGCCAAAGTAAAGTTGCTTGGTCAGATCGTTGCTGCTTCTGTCGTTGTATTTGGATTTAATATCCGGGTAGATTTCGTTAACATTCCTTTTCAGGATTCCTACTCTTCACTCGAAGCTTGGGTATCCATTCCGCTGACGATCTTCTGGATCGTTGGTGTAACCAATGCGATTAACCTGATTGATGGTCTGGATGGTCTGGCAGCCGGTGTATCTGGTATTGCAATTGGTACCATTGCCGTAATGTCATTCCTCATGGGTAACATGATGATTGCCTTGATGTGTCTTGTATTGTTGGGTAGTATTATCGGATTCCTGTTCTTCAACTTCCACCCTGCCAAGATCTTCATGGGGGATACCGGATCACTATTCCTTGGTTTCTCTCTGGCAATGCTATCTATGCTGGGATTCAAACAAATTGCTATCGTGTCCTTTATTACACCGCTGATCATTATCGGTGTGCCGCTCTCGGATACCTTCTTCGCGATTATCCGTCGTGCGGTACAACGGAAACCGATTTTCGCACCGGATAAAGGTCACCTGCATCACTGCTTGCGTGAACTTGGATTCAGTCACCGTCAGACGGTACTGATCATATACGGAATTGCCGCATTCTTCGGAGTTCTGGCGATTATCCAATCTTCCGCTGCCATGTTTGAAGCGAACTGGGTAACTTTTGTGGTCATCTGTATCATGATGTTCTTCCTCCAGGTGGGAGCAGAAGTCATCGGACTTGTTAGCAAGACGAGAAGACCGGTTATTAACTTCCTGATGCGTATGCGCGTCAAGCTGAATCCGGAGACCCGTTCGAAATCATAAATAGATAAATGTAATGGTTATAGCTATTCTTGAATATTATTCCAGACCCAACCTTATCCCTCGTGGATAAGGTTTTTTGTTTATTTTGAGATTTTTACTAAATAATTGGAACCTTTTGCCGATATATAAAGGTAACTGACTTAAAAGAGGAGAGATGATATTTAATGCAACAAAAGAAACGGCCGTTGGTCTGGATCATGTTGGTCACCATGGTGTTCTCATTGTTCCCACAAGGTCTATTCGGTGGGTCCGTTGCATCCGCTGCAGATGCATTTACGACTTATTTTACGCCATCCGATCGAACGATTCGTGAAAGCTCTAGACTTTCGTTAGTTTCTAACAAAGGAGAGTTTATCACTAGGGATAATGTTTATAAAAGCCCAACATCATCATTAACGATATCAGGTACATTTGCTATGGTTAATGGAACATCACTTAAAGTGAAGGTGGAGCAGTTGAATCTGTCCCAAACTGGAGATGTTCAGGAATGGGTAGTTGATGAAACACGTGCTACTACGACAGCTATAACGGATAGCGGGAACAATCGTTTTACAGCGAATAGTGTAGGTTTATTCCCCGGCTTTAACAAAGTAACATTTGTCGGGACGCAGGGACAGAGTACTGTTGAAAGCTCAGATACGTTTTATATTTTGTATGATCCTGCACCATTCATTGAAAATTTCTTGCTTTACACAGATCCTTCAGCTGAAGGAGGTAGTGTAGCATACAACCTGAACGAAGGTACAGAGACTGTAGTTGACACAGAACGAGTTGACTTTCAAGGAACTGTAAAAAATGCGAATCAAGTTATCGTGTATGTTAATGGTTCTGATGAAATTGATACACCTGTAAGGCCAGATGGAAGTTTTTTCGCGGCACAAATGAAATTGTTGCCTGGTAAAAATATTCTGAAGTTCAAAATTGTAAGTGAAGCAAATCAGATCGAAACAGAGCGTGTGGTTTATTATTTCGATAAAACTAAACCGTTTGTTCAACTTAATGTAAATATCGGTAGTGAAACGAAATCGGTATTAAGCAGAAGCGAACCAGCAACATTTACAGATCCAGATAAGACATCTGGTATATTATCTGGTGAAGTTTTGATTCCGTATGAAGAAGGCAGTAATAATTTTGCTACAGATGGAAAAGTAACAATCCAGCCCGGAGGATCAACAACCTTTGATGATTATGGTGTTACAGTAATAGATGAGAAACTAATTACAGGTCCCGATGGAAAATCTGTGAAATACAGAATGGTTAAGTTTCAGGGGATTCCAACCTATAATTTGACCACGGATGGCTCCGGAGTAGCGAAAAATCAAACGCTTAAAGTTAAAGTAACCCAAGGGACATTCAGTGCAGAATATGCAGCGAATTACGTGTATTCATCAGATGCACAGGATATCACTAACATCTACTATCTACCTAATTACAAGGGTGGAGTTATCGATTCCAAAGTTCCACTTAACGGAGCAATGCTACAGGATGATGAAGTATTTGTATTAGTTGAGTCCAGCAGACCGATCACAAAGACGCTAAAAGCGGTATACCTGCCTTCGGGTGCTAACGAGCTTGATATTACAGAATATACTGGCAATCCGCCTGCTAGTGGATTAGATCCCAACCAAAAAGTATACGTTATTAAGAAGCTTGCAAGCGGTAAGCAACAGATCCGCTTCTCATTTGGAACGAATGTTTCACCAGAGCTCTCAAAAGTTGTTGAGCTGACATATGCTACAATCAGTTCGATCTATGTAGAGAGCATACAAAATGGTAGAACATATTCATTTGATTCATCTAAAGGTACACAAAACCTAACTCTGAAAGGGGAACTACTTGGTTTCAAATCCTTGACTGATCTCAAGGCTGAGTTGATTGTAAATGGTCAATTAAAGGCCACGACAGATCCGAGTATGGTGAAGGATCCAGTCCTTGCTTTCCCAAAAACTAAAGACTTCAACTTTAGTCTTCCGATTCAGAGAAATGGTCCTATCTATTATGGGGAGAACACCATTGAGATACGGGCTATTGAACAAGATGCGGGTAAGCTACCGAGAACGATATCCACCATTTTGAAAATTAATGTAGTGGATACGAATAACTCAACGATTTCGACTTTCATGCCGACATTGATTCCTAAAGATGCAAGAAGTGCCTTTGATAAAAACACAGTATCGACATATTCGGAAGATGAACTGACTAGAATCTTTGCTGTCACTCCAGACTTTGTATTCAAAGATAACAAATATGTGACTAGTGAAAAGGAATATGATTTGGTATTCCGAGGTAGTGGTGCACAGAACATTAATGTGACATCTGGATCAAAAGTGATCTTCAGTAAAACCGTTAATACAACACCGGTTCTGGATATTATCAACAGTGGATCAGTTGGAGGAGAAACGACTGGCTCAGACTTTGCGGGTAATGAAGAGCAGTTTATTGCTCGGATTCGTGGTCTGAAGTTTGATGCACCGGGAACCCAGGTCTATACACTCGAATTAATTAATAGTACAGGCGCTCGCTCTACACAGAGAATTGAGATTGTCCGTGAACCTGCGCCATATCGAATTGTTGCACCCCAGCCAACAGTAGGTAATCAGATTATCGTAAATAAGAACTTTGTTCGGTTCGATATCGAGGCAGAGGGAGCAACTAAGGTTCTTATTGGGAAAGAAGAGGCAGTTAAACGACCAGACTATAATAATCGGTTCATACTGGATTATGTTGGTTTGAAAGCCGACAAAGAAAACAAAATCAAAATTAGCATTACGCGTGCTGGTGGGACTACGAATGATACGGTGACTGTGTACTACACCAGTGCGGTTACAACAGATACGCAGTATATGGCTCCTAAAGTAGCTAATAAATATACCGTGTTTAATAAAGAATTAACGTTGTCCTTCCCTAAAGGGACGGTTCTACAGTCGGAGAATTCGATAGGAATCACGAAGTTTTACCCTAACAACAAACTATTGTTTGGTATTGCAGAACCAGCAAAAGGCATTGTTGAGCGAATTAATGATTATGGAAATTCAATCGGTGTTGACTCGGATGAAAGAGGAACAAATGTTCAAAAAACACCAATCCAAGTTTCCCCAACCATTTCTGGTAATTTCGCTTCTACTTTAACTACAAGCGACTTTACATTGATTTCGGATATCTATTGGATCAATGGTGGCTTGGGAGAGCTAGGAAACAAAAGTGACAATGGATACAAGCCTGGTACAAACGGAATAGCGCCTTATAGCGTAGAAGGGACATTTACAAACTACGCTGCAGAACGAATCTTGACTCCTTCTCAACGGGGAACGCTAACTTTGAATTATGACCCTTCCATTGTGGATGATGTGGGCTCTACAATCACTGTATACAGATACTCAGATAAATCTGATCCGGGTAACTGGGTATCTATCGGTGGTAAAGTAGATACGAAAAAGCATACGATTACTGTACCTTTTAATGAGTTTGGTTACTACAAAGTCATGAAGCAGAGCAGAAGTTATGCTGATATCACTAATCATCCATGGGCGAGAAATGTACTTAATGCGATGTACTCCAAAGGGTTGATGAAGCCACTGAAGAGTAATTCATTCGGTGCGGATGACCAAACAACACGCGGAGAATTCGCAACATTGTTGGTTAAGGGAATGAATATCCCATTGGTAAAACCAACTAAGCAGACGTTTAGCGATGTTGGCAAAGGCACTGGAGCTGAAATCTGGAGCTATGAAGCCATTGAGACAGCGGCACGTGTAGGGATTATACAAGGGCGCAGCGATGGGTTCTTCCAGCCTCAATTGCCAGTCTCCAGAGAAGAAGCAGCTGTTATGATCGCACGTGCGATGAATGCCAAACTTGCAGCTAATGACAGCAAGTTATCCGCCGCACTGGGCAAATCATTCCTGGATTCTTCCTCCATTGAGTACTATGCACGTCCAGCTGTACAAGCTGTAACGAAGGCTAAAATTATGGATGGCAGTCCTGTGACGGTAGCAGGAGCTAAGAAGGCACAGTTCCAATTTAACCCTAAAGGGAACATGACTCGTGCAGAAGCAGCGAAGATTGCTGTGGAATTGCTCAAAAAGAGCACCGCATTATTCCCTAAAACTCTGAGTTAATTAAGCAGATATATGTATGCAATTTAGGAAGGACCTGTCCCTTACTCTAAAGGGGCAGGTCCTTTTCATGGCTGTCAATGAATTGACATAGAGTACTTTTATAATAGAAGAAACAGAATTTTTACCAATAACTATTTTTGTAATTTGCTAGAGTTTAAGATACAATAACGGTAAATACACAATGATCTAGAGGGTGAAGTTAGCTAATGAAACCGATTTATTCGAAAGCCCAGCTGGGCTACATGAAGGCAAAGACACAGTTTGAGAAGCAGGCAGTCATTCTGGAGAAAAAGTTGGAAGATACACGCAAGACTCAGGAGATCTCTCAGGAAGTTATGGAAGGGCTTGTACAGTCCACTGGCTTCCATGATGCGTATAACAATCTGGTTCTGGCTGAGAATGAGTTGATTGAATGGTCTCACACAACGATGAAGCATGAGAAAACGTACCGTGAGAACAGACAACCAATTGACGATATGTATCTGAGATTGAACAGTGATCCAAATATGCGAGCTCAAATCATTGAACTTGCGATGAAGATTAAATAACTTATATTTCCAGAACTGCACCAGAAGCATCCCAATAGGGGTGCTTTTTTATTTTATTTTTTGTGAATTTTGTCGCTTCATAGGTTGAAGTTGCGGGTATAAATAAACGTTGGTAGCACAGACAAACCAGAGACCGCATTTCCAGATTCACTGCTGTATCAACGGTTTGAAAAGATTTTGAATGGCTTCAATACCCGCACTGTATCTATACATAAAAAAAATCAAAACTTTTTTTGTGCAATCCGCAACTTTTTGAAATCTACTGCGTTTAAAGTGTAGAGTCGAAAACATTGGGCCTGTTACCAAGAATGACCTCGTGAAGAATCTTGTCTATTTTTTAGAAAAAATTGCTTTACGCAACGAGAGACCCATTGTATAATACGTAAGGTAGGATTAGGAAACTACTCTATTTACGTGTGATTCTGCTTTACAAACTAGTTTACAAGTTTCTGTGATATGCTCACAGACATCATTTATATTAACTTGCTCACAACTCTGGAAAGGGGGTGCAACAATATATGAGGAATACGAGCGACCCTATTAAAAAAGAAAATTCAAATGTTATGAACGCCCAAGGAGGAGAAAAAAAGGTTATGAAGAAAATTTTATCCGTAGCATTGTCTACAGCAATGGCATTCTCAATGTTTGCATCTGTAGCATTCGGTGACACAGCAGTTTCCCCGCAACAACAGTTTGATGCATTGAAAGCAAAAGGTATCTTCAACGGTTATCCGGATGGTACAGCAGGTCTTGACAAAGACATGACTCGCGCTGAGTTTGCAAAAGTTATCACTAAATTGCTGGGTCTGAAAGAGATCACTGGAACTCTTTCTTACACTGACAAAAACTACACAGCTAAAAACTGGGCTGTACCTTACATCGAAGCAGTAACTGCTGCGGGTATCATGGAAGGTAAAAACGTTGAGAAGAAAATCTTCGACTTCAACGGTAAAGTGACTGTGTCCGAGATGGCTACAATCCTGACTCGTGCATTGGATCTTGAAATCCCAGCTGAAACAAACAACACTGCTCCAGCTTGGGCTAAAGGTTATGTTCAAGCAGCAATCAACGCTGGTCTGGTTGATGCAAACACTAACTTCACAGCTAACGCTTCCCGTGAATTGCTTGTAGGCGCTGCTTACGCAATTGACGAAGCACAAAGCTTGAAAGTATCTTCTTACACAGTAACTGAAGGTGGAAAAGTTGTTGAATTCAAAATCAGCGACGGCGAAACTGTAAAAGTTACTTTGGATAAAGCTCTTGAAGCTAACAAAGAAACTGAAGTGAAATTTACTTACAAAGAAAAATCTTTCACTGAAAAAGTTACTTATGTTGTAGAAGCTGCAACTAAAGTACAATCCGCTTCTTCTGTTAACTTGAAAGAAGTTGACGTTGCTTTTGACGGTAAAGTAGACAAAGCTACTGCAACTGACAAAGCTAACTACAGTGTTGATAACAACTCCCGCAAAGTTAAGTCTGCAACTTTGTTGGAAGATGGTAAAACAGTTCGTCTCTTGTTGGATACAACTTCTGCAGGTGCATTCACACAAGGCACTACTTATAAAGTAGTTGTTAAAAACGTGAAGTCATCTACAGGTACAGTAGTACCACAAGGTGAGGTTTCCTTCACATCTGCTGACAATGTACTCCCTACAGTAACTGAAGTTAAAGCTCTAGGAACTAAAGCTATTAAAGTGACTTTCTCTGAGCCAGTTAAAGCTCCAACAAGCAGCAACTTCCAATTGGATGATAAAGCATATGTTGGTTCAGTAACTCTGGGTGCTAATGAAAGAGAAGTTATTCTTCGTGATTTCACAGGAACAATCTCTGAAGGTGCTCACAAGCTTACAACTTCTTTAGTTGAAGATTTTGCAGGTTTGAAATCTTTGTCTGCAACAACTGACTTTACTGTAGCTGTTGATACAGAAGGCCCTAAAGTAACTGAGATCGCAGCAACATTGGAGAAAGTAACTGTAACTTTCGACGAAGAGATCGATCCGAACTCTGTTACTAATGATAGCTTCTACTGGAAAAATGGCGACAGCAAGAAGACTGGTAAAGTAACTCAATTGTCTTCCAATGTATTTGAAGTTGTATTTGATTCCGGTAACCGTCTTCCAGGTTACGAGTCCACTTTGTTCGTAGAAGTGAAAGACTACTCCGGTAATGCTAATGCTACTAAAGAACATAAAGTAACTGCTTCTGTTGATCTTGTTCAACCTAAAGTAGTTGAAGCAACTTATGGTTCTAAATATGCAGATAAATTGACTGTTCGTTTTGACAAAGCAGTAGATGCTAACGATATCAAATACTACTCTGTTAAAAAAGACGGAAATGCTGTTCCAATCAAAGCTGTTCAACCAGTTGGCAATGATAACAAAGAGTTCAATGTTGAATTCTTCAGTAAATTGTCTGGTACGTACAATTTGAAAGTATCTGATGTAAAAGATAGAACTGCTCTTTCTAACACATTGGTAACTTACGAAGGTACATTCTTGGCAAGTGACAGTGCTGCTCCAAGACTGACAGGTTACGGTGTAGATGTTAAAGGTGGATCTGATCGTAAAATCGCTTTGACATTCGATAGAGAAGTTGATCTTACAGCTCTTAATAACCGTGCTAATTACTACATCTCTTTCCAAAAAAATAACTCTACTCAAGTACAAAACATCTCTCTTCCAAGTGATGCTACTGTAAATGTAGTGGATAGCGGTAAATCTGTTGTAGTTATTCTTCCGCAATACATTGAAGGAACTGAAGTTACTTTCAATGGTGGTTCTGTTAAAGGAATTAAAATTGCCGGATTGAAATCCAAAACAGGTCAAGCAACTGATTGGGTTGAAGCTAACACATTGAATGAAGTTGCGTTGACAGCTAATACTGCAACTCTTAAAGATGCTAGAACAATCGAAGTTGAGTTCAACAAAGCTATCGCTAATGCTTCTGCTGGTGACTTCATCGTATCGGGAACAGTAATCAACTCTGTATCCGTTAGCGGAAACAAAGTAACTTTGAAAACTAATTCCGATGTTACATCTTCTAACAGAGTTAGCACTGTAAGCAATAATGGAATTCAAACTTATGCAGGCAACAAAATTGGTTCTGTTGAAGTTACTCCAAACGGCAATGTTGCACCAAAAGTTGATGAAACTGGAGTAGGTTTTAACTCAAACAAAGAATTGTATCAACAAGACAGAACAGTTAAAATTCCATTCACAACTGCTTTGGAAGCAACTGATGCTAATGGTGTAGCAGGTAACCTTACTGTTAGACGCGCTGATAAACCAGAAAATGAAATTTTATCAGCTGCTAAAGGTGAGTATACTGCAAAAATCTCTACAGATGGTAAATCTGTTGAAGTGAAATTTGCAGATGAGAACAACGATAACAATCCTTATATTGTTAAAGTTAACAAAAATGCAACATTCATTCACTTGGCAGGTGACGCTACCAAATTTGCAAGCGATTCTTCTGACTACAGAACAACTACTAATGTATCTACGCCTACTGGCGTAACTACATCTGCAACTACTACTGTTGATGGTACGGTTGCATTCGCAGGTGAAGCACAAGTGATTGAAGTTGAAGTTACTGGTGTTTCAGCTAATGGAAATGTAAACTTGGCTTTCAATGATGGAACAACAGCTATTACTAAATCTGTTCTGTTTTAGTTACTGAGAATCTGGAAACAGTAACAGATAACATTGTAACGGCTATTGGTACTGATTTGGATACAGATTACACTATTACAAGTGATAACAATGTTATTACTTTGACTTCTAAAGCTGTAGGAGCTAAAGCAACTAGCATCCTGTTGAAGGGTGCTGGCATCGAAGGTAAGGTTAAAACTGTAATTGAAGGTAAAGACCAAGTTACAGCTAAAGGCCAAGAAGTTACGCTTAAAGTTACTAAAGGTGCTTCTGCTGCTGGTAAGAACACAATCACTTTCAATGATGGTACATTAACTAGAACATTTACAATTACGGTAACTGGTACTGAAACTGATGCTCAAGTAGCAGCATTGATCAGAACTGCTATCCACTGGAAAACTGCCGGGTTATACTGTTGCTGCTGGTACAACTGCTGATGTTGTAATCACTGCAAATACCCCTGCTACTAACAAAAACATCTCCATCACAACTTCTGTTAACTAATAACAGTGAGTTGTAGAAAAGCTTACCCATTAGGGTAAGCTTTTTTCTTTTTTTACAACAACATCGTAACTTCCTTTCCCTCTTAAACGTTTATACTATAAAGCAACAAGCAACTTATGGGAGGTTTGGAAGTGGATCATAAAAAGGTCATAACGACTTTGATAACTAGTATGTTATTCATCAGTGCAAGTGGAGGCTTAGTAGCTGCAGCAAGTACACCAGCTAACTCAGGTAAACCTGCTACAAATAACAGCGCAACAACTAAGAAGCAACAGACAACAACCACGAACAAAGTCGTACATACACTGGCTAAGGTACCTGCGGTCAAAGTAACTGCACGTAGTACCGTGAAGTTAACCGACGTCAATATCTTGTCTCAAGATGACGGGAATACAGTGACGTATACATTGACGTATAAAAATAATGACAGCACACCGATGATGATGCTCGATTATTGGAGCAAAGTGAAAACAAAAGGTGGAACAAGCTTCTCTCCAAAGCTGATCGCTAAGGATCAGGAGAAAAAGACGGTATCACCGGGTTCCACGGTGGATCTCACATACGTTATGAAGGTTGGACGTGAAGTGAAATTAAGTGATCTGAACTTCCTGATTGTAAAGTGGGATTTCAGTAAACCAAATTATGAAAGCACGTTGGGGAAATTCAATGTTCCTGCTTCATATAGCATCACTACACCTGTAGGCAAAACGAAGACGGTTCGTTTGAGTGATTCAGCCGTCAAGGTTAAAGTCTCTGGTATTAAAGTTTATCCGGGTGAAAATAAAAAGCAATACGTCAAAGTTGGCGTGAACCTGAATAATATCAGTTATAAGTTATTGGATAATCCAAACATCAAGTGGATTCTACGTACGCCGGGCGGTTCGAATTATCCGTTGACCCCGGATAAGGATAGTACAGGTGTCAGCATTCAGGCACAGGCCAACAAAACGTTAAATTTAATGGCTTCATTGCCTACAGCGTTGAAACTGGAAAAGTCTGAATTACTTCTTGTGGAAGAACAAGGTGAAGAGAAGACAGCTCTGCCAGTTGCTGCACTACAGCTGCCCGAAGCTAGTCAAACTAATGTAAACGTAGCAGCCAATCAACCGAATATCATCTCGATTGATGGACAACCTGTATCGACTCTTTTGGAATCTGCTCGTGTCCGTGGTGAGGACGAAGAGTTTGATCTAACGATGCAGTGGGTCATTAAGAACCAAGGGAAAAAAGAAGTTAAGGTTCCCAAATACGCATTAGAGATCCGTACAGAAGATGGTACTTCCTATCCGATCGAGACGAAGGCACTGGATGATCTGAAGTTGAAGCCAGGTGCGACTAAAACGATCAAGCTGATCACTACGATTCAAGGGGATGGGGATACCAGCAAGATCAAATTATATGCGATGACACCTACAACCAAAGATGAGAGCAAAGAAGGGGAAACATCTGGCGGAGGCACGAGTGGCTTTGAGTTCTCCTATCCAGTTGGCATCTATGCTATTCCTGAATCCGTAACAAGTGGAGATGGACTTACAACAGAAACGGTAATTAAGAATAGTAAAGGTACATTCGGTGTATCTGTTGGCTCCTTACAACGGCTTCCATGGACAGACAGTGATATTATTGCTGCCAAGGTCACCATCCGTAATGCATCGGCCAAAACAGTTCAATTGCCAGAACTGGAAGCGATGTTCACAATCGATTCTGCACGTATTGATGGAGATACGAAGCTGATTCGTGCAGAAGGCGGCAAGTTACTAGGTTCTGGTATGGTCACCGAAGCTTATCTCCTGACGAAGATTCCATCTGAACTCAATATGAGCCGTCTGGAATTAACTTTGCAGGAGAAAGTAAGTGAGGAAGAAAAAAACGATTGGATTACTCTTAGTACGTCCGGTTTAATTCAGCCCCTCTCTTATGTAGGCGAAGGGAAAACCTATACTCAAGGAACTGCAGATAAAGAAACAGAGCTGGGCATACGCAGAACATATGTGTATCCGGGATCTTCGTCCGATATTGTATACACTGAATTCGAGATGACGAATAAGTCTCTGCGTCAGAGTGGCCTTGCGAAGTTGGTAGGATACTACAAAACAGCAGATGGTCAATATTACAAAGCAACAGCTAAGCAGGCAAACCGTGTACCGGGACCAGGTCAGAAGAGTATCGTTACGTTCTGGGCCAAAGTGCCGAAGAGTGTAACAACATTATCTGATATGCGTCTGATTGTAGGTGAAGGGGTTGCTGACAACAAATTTGTAACCGGTGAAGGTGATGCAACGGCTTATGTTAATGCCATGTCATTCGAGGTGCAACCGAAATCATTATCTGTTCTATCTTCTCTGAATGATATCGACTTGTATCCGTTCAAATTCTCGGGCAGCAATATTAAAGCTTACCTTACAGGTGGAACGGCAGTACAGATCGAGATGATCTACTCCTTAACACAGGAGGAAGCTGTGGATAGTGGAGAGTATGGACACAAGCTGATTCTGTCTCTAACCGATGGGTCAGGTAAAGTGTTTGATAAAGAGATCACACCAGGAACTGATCTGAAAACAGGCATTAACCAGACGCTGAACTGGAGTATTGATGACACCGTATTTGACAAAATTCGTGGTGGCTCATATCGCGTAGCCTTATATGATGTGTTCGAAGGTCAACGCCTACGTCTTGCAGAACAAGGTTATAGTTACGATGTATCCAAACTGCCAAAAGAAGAACCGATCATCCCAGAGTTTCCAGAAGAGGGTTCTAATAATCCCAATAATAATCGGTAATTGAAACGAGAATTAAGATACTCTCAAGCTAAGACCTCGCTTCCACATCTACGGAAGCGAGGTTTTGCTTGTCGCATGTCTATTTTTTCTCTATAGTTAAAGTTAATAGATTACCAGAGGAGGAAAATGATTCACATGAAACCTTATATGAAAGTATCCCTCGCTGCGCTCGCCATTGGTGTTGGCGTCTGGGTTGGGTCGGTATACAGCAATACAGCCATCGGTGCAGGTACAAGCCAGCCAGGAACAGCAGATGATCCGGTTGTAACCAAGAGTTATGTAGATCAGCAGATCCAACAGGCTTTGGGCGGTAAGATCCCGACTGGAGGAGGTAGTACCAATACGGGAACAGACAGCAATGCTGGAAATGGTAACAACATTGGCTCTACAGGAACCGGAAACTCCGGTAGCACAGGTGGAGACACATCCCTTCCTCCACTGGTCTCGGGCGCTTCTGAAGCCGTTGAGATCGTAACCGTAAAGCCGGGTCAACAGCTGATCGGCAAGTCTGGCGCGGAGTTCATTGTACGTAGCGGCAAAGCTGTGATCGTCAGTGAAGGTACGAATGGCGTAGCTGATCTGACGGACGGGATTGACCTGACGAATGGACAGGCAGCGCCGACCAATCACCTGCTCTCTTTTCCAAGGGATGGACGGGGGATCACGGTATTGGAAGGAAACAAATATAGTCTAACCGTAATGGTTCGTGGTGGATATACTCTGAAATAGGTTTTGTAGCTGTTAAAGGAATTATTCATTAGTCATACTTTTCATTTGCTCAGATTAACCAGTTCTAACAAACATTAATACGGCTAGCTAACCTTGTTCCTGCTCACTCTATAACTGTTGACAATCAATTAATGGAGGTGCAGGAATCATGGCTAGAAGCAATCGCAAAGTGGTACCCGAAAGTCGTCAAATGCTGGATCAGATGAAGTATGAGATTGCTGCAGAGTTTGGTCTCAATGTAGGTTATGGTGGCAGAGGTTTAGCTGGTGCGGATACAGAATTTGGATCTGAACTGGGTGAAGTGAGTGATCACTCCTATGGGCAATACAAAGGGTGGGGACATCTGACTTCCCGCGAGAATGGATCGGTGGGTGGAGAGATCACCAAAAGGCTAATTCGCCAGGCAGAACAGCACTTATAGGGCATTTTCCTTACCCCATTTCGTTTGACACGTCTTGACAAATACGTTAAGATGGCACTTGAGGTATGCAACCTTTTCCACTAGGGAAAGGTTGATTTTCGTTTGAGGCAATTACCTGAAAAATCCTTATCTTCGGTACTGCGGACCCTGCGTCCTTATTCCATTTTGGAAAGCTTCGAGGGTACAGTGAACGAATCGCTGTCATGTTTTGTTCGGGCAATCGCCATACTACTAGTTATGGGAGGTTGAAACTTCATGTCTGTTAAAGGCCGGCATCTATTTACATCGGAGTCTGTAACTGAAGGACATCCGGATAAAATCTGCGATCAGATCTCAGACGCCGTATTGGACGCGTTTCTTGCAAACGACCCCAATGCTCGCGTAGCTTGCGAAGTTTCCGTAGCCACAGGCTTAGTGCTTGTCATCGGTGAAATCAGTTCAGCTTCTGAATACGTGGACATTCCGTCCATCGTTCGTAATACAATTAAGGATATTGGCTACACACGTGCCAAGTTCGGTTTTGATTATAACACTTGTGCAGTTCTGACTTCTCTGAATGAGCAGTCCGCTGATATTGCCCAAGGCGTTAACGCAGCGCTTGAGAACCGTGACCCGGAACAAGTTGCTCGTGAAACAGAAAACATTGGTGCAGGTGACCAAGGTTTGATGTTCGGTTTTGCAACGAACGAAACACCTGAACTCATGCCTTTGCCAATCGCTCTGTCCCACCGTATCGCGCGTCGTCTGGCGGAAGTGCGTAAGAACGGTACATTGGAATATCTTCGTCCGGATGGTAAAACGCAAGTAACGATCGAATACGACGGTGACAAACCGGTACGTGTGGATACAATCGTTGTGTCTACTCAGCATGCTGAAGAGACTACGCTGGAGCAGATCCAAAAAGATATCAAAGAACATGTAATCTTGCCTGTTGTTCCAGCCGGATTGCTGGATGAGCAGACTAAATATTTCATCAACCCAACAGGACGCTTCGTTATTGGCGGACCTCAGGGAGATGCAGGCCTTACTGGACGTAAAATCATCGTAGATACCTATGGCGGTTATGCACGTCACGGCGGTGGTGCGTTCTCTGGTAAAGATCCAACAAAAGTAGACCGCTCCGCAGCATATGCGGCACGTTACGTAGCGAAAAACCTTGTAGCTGCAGGTCTTGCAGACAAAGTTGAAATCCAGCTCGCCTACGCGATTGGTGTAGCCAACCCGGTATCGATCAACGTAGATACATACGGAACTGGCAAAGTCAGCGAAGAGAAATTGGTTGAGCTTGTGCGTAACAACTTTGATCTTCGTCCGGCTGGCATCATTCGTATGCTGGATCTGCGTCGCCCAATCTACAAACAAACCGCTGCTTACGGTCACTTCGGCCGTACAGACCTGGATGTACCTTGGGAGCAAGTGGACAAAGTAGACCTTTTGAAAACTCAAGCAGGTCTGTAAGTTAGATTCAAAAGTAATGAAGCCCTTGATTCCGTTAAAGGAATTAAGGGCTTTTTTGTGCTTCCATCGATTTCACTGCTTGTCATGGACAAAGGAAAAATTATGGAATAAATCCCCAAATAACTAAATGAAATCCCTTCTCTAACCGAAATACATAATGAGGTCTGTTCATCAGACAGGAGAAGAAATGCAGATAAGGGGGAAGATCAGTGGAATTGAAGAGAATTGCAAGAAAAGGCATGCTTGGAATCTTAATTGTTATGCTGACCGCTCAAGGTTGGCTTACGGGTTGGAGTGGAGTCGAACAGGGAGCATATGCTGCACACGTATTAAGTGCAAATGGAATAACGAATACTGTTCCTGCCGTGAAAGGAACGAATGTGGATAGTTCAATACCATTCGTTATTGATTTTGATAAACCTGTTCAGAAGGCACCAGGTACACAAAGTTCAATCTTGATTAAGCGTTTGGATGACAATACAACGATGGGTTCGGTGCTGGTATCCAGTGACCAAGTCGTGATTGATCCCACACCACCGATTACAGATCCTACGACACCGGATGCGGGAGACAGTACGCCTGTACCAGCTATTGGCCTACGAGTGACGATTACACTGGGCAAGACTCTACCGGGAGCAACATACTACGTAGAGATAGATAATAAATCATTTGTTTACGCGGACAACACTGCATTTCCGGGACTGACTAACAAAGAGTGGACCTTCAGTACTCTGGGGCTAGGCTCAACTTCCCTTGTGAGTAGAGTTCCTGATAACGCAGCAATGGTATCCCTTTCAACTAAGGTAGTAATGACGTTCGATAAGCCGGTAACCCCAGGTAGAGGGAATCTCATTATTTATCAGGGAAGAGTTGGTGGTACAGTATTTGAGCAGATTCCAGTAAACGCAGGAGCACCTCGAATTACAGGTTTTGGAACCAATACGATTACGATCGTTCCCACGAATAACTGGAACAACAACACTACATATTACATCGTAATGCCAGAAGGTTATTTGCGGGATAGCAATGAGAATGATATCAGTGCAATTAGTGGGAATGTTTGGGGATTCAATATCATATCCGATCCGACATCCCTTATGGTATCTACTGTATCTCCAGCAAACGGTACTACCAATGCACCATTAACGGGAAATTTAACAGTTACGTTCAACAAAGAACTTGATCCGAATTACATTCAGAATGTAACGCTCAAAAAATCAAATGGAGCAACCGTTGCATCCAAGACAGCCATTAATAGTTCAAACAATAGACAATTGCTGATTACACCTGCGAGCGCATTGGATAGCAACACAAATTATGTGGTAGACATTCCAGCCAATACGTTTCGTGATAAAGCAGGAAATACATTTACAGGTCTTAATGGGTCTACATCATGGGCCTTTAAAACATTAAGTGCAGATACAACTGCACCTGTGTTGAAAAATGCTAAGATGCATAGCAATAACACCATTCGCCTGACGTATGATGAGTGGCTGTACAGCACTAATTCGCTGAGTAGTACTTATGCTGTAACTGTAAATGGTGAAAAGAGGAATGTCAGCTCCACTTATATCTCAGGTGACAGTGTATATGTTGTCTTGGATACGGGTGTAGCGGTAGGACAGGTTGTGCGGATCGCATATGCACCCGGTACTACAGGTAATCGTCTTACAGATCAGTCTTCCAATGCTGCGGCTGCTTTTGGCGCAAGAGATGTGGAGAACGGTTTAGATTCTGTTATGTCCAAGCCGCGAGAAGGTAACGTGTATTACAGTACAATGACGTTGTACTATCCTGAGACGGTATATATCACTTCAAGTGATGCAGCAAGACAATTCAGTGTAACTGCGGATCAGTCAGCTGTAGGCATCAATAGCATATCAATCAATGGCAGCTCTGTGGTTACATTGAATCTTAGTCGGTCAATTACGGATGGTGAGGTCGTTCGGGTTGCATACACGCCAGGTTCATGGCCCGTAAAAGATACACGTGGACAGGCTCTTGCTGGATTCAGCGGCTTCTATGTCCGCAATTCAATTGATACCAAACCACCTGAGTTTAAGAGTGCTGAGGTGAGTGGTAACAAGTTATGGATGCGTTACAATGAACCAATGAACACGACGAATAAACCGCTCAACAGCCAATATTCTGTTCTGGTCGATGGTAAGCCAGTCTTCGTTAATGATTCTGAGATCGAAAATGATCTGGTCACGTTAACGCTGGCTTCAGCGGTGAAGGATACACAAAATATATCGTTATCATATGTACCTGGAGCATTGCGATTAACGGATCTGAACAATAACCCAGCAGGATATCTCAATCTGACTCCAGTAACGTACACATATGGAAATGGCAAAATCCTGTCGGCTACGCTTCAGGGAGACACGGTTCAGATTAATTTCCGTGATTCAATCCAGTCCCAGGCTGCACTAACAGCATCTCAGTTCAGTGTAGTGATTGGTAATTCAACCACAACTGTATTGTCTGCTTCAGCTTCTGGCTCTGTGGTGACGTTGAAAGTGGATACTTCAGCAGTAACATCGACAGCTACTCAGACGGGAACGGTGAGTTATGTACCTGGGGCAGTGCCGTTACGGGATGCGTCGAATGTCACGATAACAGCATTTGGTCCACTTACGTTACAACAGACGAATAATAGTTCGAACAATAATCAGTCGGGAAACCGTCCTTCCTGGTTGTCGGAATTGGATGCAGCGAGCTATGGTCAGTCTTTACTTGTGATGAATAATACTACGGCTTCTGCTGTATCTGCGATGTCCCACTATAATCGGCCGACTCGTCAATTCAACGTGGATGCAACCAAGTTGATTCAGTCCTTTGAATACGCTGGAGCAAACGGGAAATTGACTCAGCCGGTGGTATTTGAGATTCCGGACAGTGAATCGGCTGCGTATGTTGGATTCCCATTAAATGCACTGACTCAGATTGCTGCAAGTTATCGCACAGGCACTATTGGTGTGAAATATGGCGATCTTCTCTGGACGGTGCCACTGTCTAATTTAGATATGGCGGCTATGAGTCGGAGTGTAGGAACGTCAAACACAAGTACAACGACAGGAGCAGCGGTTCCATCCTTATACGTTCAGTTAGAGACGGTACCTGTGTCTTCATCGGGGACGATGGAAGGCTTGATTGCAGGTGCAGGAGCACAGAAGCTTGGCAACTATACGGACGTATATTTGTATGCCAGTAATGGAACAAGCGATCAACGTGTAGATCAGAATGTCAAAAGCCAACTGGCCATGCAATTGGCTGCCAATACCCCGAGTGTAACATCTGGATTTACGTATATTGATCCAGTTACATTTAGGTTATCCAATGTACCTAGTTCCTTTAAAAATACGACAGGTGGTGTAGTTGTTCAAGGACAGCTGAATGGCAATCAGTCGGTAGTCCCTGTTAACAACATCGTTAGTTATCCGGATACGGCGTCACACTGGGCTAGTGAGGTCATTAAGGAGCTCTCTGCCAAATGGATAATTAACACACCGGGTGGTTCCTTCTACCGACCGAATGAGAACATTACACGTGCGGAATTTGCTGAATTGGTCGCTAGAGGTCTAGGACTGAATGGAGAACCTACTGCAGCAAGTCGTTTCCAAGATGTTCGTAGCGGAAGTGTGACAAGTGCCTATATCGGTGCTGCTGCTGAAGCGGGAATCATTACAGGAAATACCGATGGTACCTTTAAGCCGGATCGCCCCATTACGCGTGAGCAGATGGCACTTATGATGGTACGTGCGATGAACTACGGTGGGAAAACAGTCTCTCTTCAATCTTCGGCTGCTACCACTCTATCCAAGTTCAAGGACAGCAACAAAATCCAGTCCAAGGATTCTGTTGCCAAAGCGGTGCAGGAGGGAATCATTCAAGGCATGACAGCCAGAACATTTGAACCTCAGGGAAATGCAACTCGTGCACAGGCAGCAGTGATGTTGAAGCGGGTTTTGGACAAATTAGGATATCTATAATAGTAATTAGCTCTTTATCTTAGTGAAGCGAAATCGATCAGGGGAATAAGTTCAACTGGTTGGTTTCGCTTCTTTATATTATAAAGTCATAAATTTCATGGATAGAGGGTGTAAATTTGCTTAAAAAAATGCTAGTTTTTGTCCTCGTTCTGGGGTTAATATCTATACCATCACTGGCGTATGCTCAAGATAATAAAGAATCCATACAACTGTACGTAAATGAAAAGCCAACAAATATTAAACTGATGACAAAATCAGGAACGGTGTATGTTCCGTTTCGAGAGTTTATTCAACTAATGGGGTACCAAGCGGATTACTCAGTGGTAGATCGAGAGATCTCAGTTAAGATCGGGAAATCAAAATTTATCTTTCTACCGGACGATGGTTACATTAGTGGATCGGGAGATTACTACGAATTACAAAGGCCAGGTATTCAGATTGATGGAAAATTCTTTTTACCTATCCGTTATGCCGCCTGGTTAACCAAGCATGCGGTTAAGTATGATAAAAAGTCGAATACGGCGTGGATGGTGCAGTATGGGTATGGTCAAGAGAAAGAGATACTTGATTTGATAACAACATATGATAGAGCTTTCACTGTAGAACTACTAGCTTCAGATCATATGCAGAGATCTTATTTGACGGATAGTAAGATAGCACCCCAAGTGAGCGAAATCCCTGATCGAATCTACAATGTCGATATCACAAGCATTACATATGAATCTGCGAACCAGGCATTATTGTACGTTACTTATATTCATAATAATCAGGTAATGGACGACCAGCATGAGATCGTATTCAGAATTAAGAAAGAAAATAATATGTGGAAAATACTTCAGGATCGATATCTTTCCAGTAATACTACGCTTCCAGAAGATATCGATAAATCTGTACATACGATAAAAGAGAATTTTAATGAGAAGCAACAAAATGTCCTATCTGACCTCAGGCAATATTATAGAGCGTTTAATCAGAAAGACTTTGATTTAACGTATAAATGCACTTCGCCATTTGATATTGAACGAATGAACGCAAATGCAGTTGATGAATGGAGAACATGGGAGCACATTACAAGAGCTTCCTTTGAGTATGGAGACACTACGTATCATATGTCTAATGAACGAGTCGTGTTTCTTGGGGAGAACCAAGCTGTTGTTCATGCAACCTTGGAATGGAGCTACATCTCAGAGAACATAGAGCAGAACCATTCTATATATGAGGCGCTGATCTACCTCGATTACGCCAATGGGCACTGGAATTATAGTTATGATCATGACATTAGTGAGAACGAAGAGGACCCCAATCGAATGTTACCCGAAATTCATTTCCCAGAGTTAAATTGAAAATATAACGAATATCAGTATACAGATAAATTCCCATGTATGAGTAGCTAATTGCATACATGGGTTTCTTTTTGCCAAGAATCCCCTCAAAGTTAGCTGGGGGCGTAACTTTTTTCACAAAAAGTAGTCTATTAATAGAAGAGTATACTAGAGATCTCGCTATCGGCTGCCTACTTGGCAGTGTTCGTGATGTCTAAGATTGATATACAAGATGGGAGAGACGTTTCAGACATGCTGGGGAAACATGAGAAACAGCTGGAAGACGTTAAGGGCAGTAAGGTGAAGAAATGGGCGATTGTGACGCTGGCGGGTGTGATCTGGATTGCACCGGTGATGAGCGCAGGCGGGCAGATGTGGTCAGGCACTTCGTGGCAATCGGTGGCCGCTGCAGCATCTACAAATACAAGCAAGTTGAGTGAAGAAATTCTGACTTCGGGTGCGAAGCTCATGAAATACAGATATACAACAACACGTTCCGGTTCCAAGGTCAACGTACTGGCGGATGTAGTCCAGGTGGATCTGCAGAACCCGTATGTGAAGCTGGATGTAATGACAGGCAAGGGCGGTAATCTGAACAGTAAACAGAGCACAGGTGCCATGGCCAAGGAAAATGGTGCAGTAGCTGCTGTAAATGGCGATTACTTCAATGTATCCGGGGAACTCTCGCCAATTGGTGGACAGGTCTCCGATGGCGTGCTGGTCTCCACACCTTCCGAACTGTCAGGCATGTATGCCCTCACGGTGACCAAGGATGGCAAACCGATGATCGACGAGTATTCCTTTGACGGAACTGTGAAGGCACAGGATGGTTCAACTTTTGCTTTGCGTGGGATAAATAAAGAGGATTATACGGTAGAGTCGGGTGCGGTGAAGTATAGTCATGCCAACTCGATGTATATTTATACACCGGCATGGACATCGAGCAAACGACCAAATGATCCTTCCACAACGCCAACAGAGGTTCTCGTGCAGAACGGAGTAATTACCCAAATCTCGGATAAAAAAGCGTTAAACATGACGGTACCGAAGGATGGGTACATTTTGCGTGCGCATGGAACAGCGGCGACATGGATCATGAGCCATCTATCCGTTGGGCAAACCTTGGATGCGGATTACAAGCTAAAAGCCAAAACAACCGGGCAATCGGTTGATCCTAGTAACCTGGAGATGATGATTGGCGGTCATACGATTCTTGTGAACGGTGGAAAGGCAGCATCCTTTTCCCGTGATATCGCATCTTCCGGCATTGGTGGCATTCGTGCAAGAACGGCAGTAGGATACTCCCAGGATGGTCGGTATGTCTACATCATTGCAGCGGAGAAAAACAGTAACAGCAGCGGGATGTCGCTGACGGAACTGCAATCCTTTATGACCAGTGTGGGTGTCTGGAAAGGCATGAACCTGGATGGAGGCGGCTCCACAACAATGGTAACACGTCCGCTAGGTGAGCAAACCGCTGGTCTGACGTTCAACACAGAGTATGGCACCGAGCAACGTCAGGTTGTAAACACGCTAGGTGTGTTCTCTACGGCTCCTGTAGGTAAACTGAAGGGCTTTGCCGTGAGTGGTAGCCAAACGTTGCTGGTGGGTCAAGAGGGCAAGTACACAGCCAAAGGATATGACACCTACTACAACCCGATCGCAACAGGCGATATCAGCATGTCCTGGAAGTCCAGCAACAACAGCATCGTGAGTGTCAGCAACGGTACAATCAAAGGCGTGAAGCCAGGCACAGCAACGCTGACGGCAACGAGCAATGGAGCTTCATCCTCGATTAAAGTATCGGTATTGGGTGGAAGTGAATTGGCTTCCCTGACAGCAGGATCGGGTCTCGGTTCGCTCCAAGCAGGCACAACGATGTCCATTCCTGTAACGGCAACAACGAAGAGCGGACAAAGTGTTACGGTTCCGGCAGACTCGCTGACATGGGAATTTATCGGGTTCAAAGGTAAAGTTACTGCTGACCAATTAACGGTATCTTCCGTTAATTCTGGTGCACAAGTAGGATATGCGATTGGTCGTTATGATGGTTACAGCACAGTCGTAGTACTCTCGGCTTCTGCAAGTGAAACGATCTGGGAGAACTTCGAAAACGTGAATTATCCGATTAACTTCACAACGAACGCAGCGGGTGTAACTGGTACGGCAACAGTCACAGCAGGAACTGGTGAAAAAGCCGGCTCCAATGTACTGCAACTCGGTTATGATATGACTGCTGGAACAGGTAAAATGTACGCTTATGCACAACTGAATGGTTCTACTGGCAGAGAGGTATCTGCAGCGGCTACGTCGATGTCGATGGATGTTATGGGAGATAAGAGCCTGAACTGGTTACGTGCCGAATTCACAGATGCCAATGGCAAAACGGTATATGCCGATCTCGCCAAGGCGATTGACTGGAACGGGTGGAAGAAGCTGAGTGTGGACCTGAACGGACTGAACATCGCCTATCCGGCGAAGCTGAAGCGGGTCTATGTGGTGAACGTGGAGGAAGGTCAGGATGAGCGTGCGAAATCAGGTACGGTTGCTTTTGACAATATCGCATTCACGATGCCTTCCAAGTCCAGTGAAGTCGGATTGCCTACGGGTACAGCTTCGCTTGTGCTTGGACAGAAATCGATGACGGTGAACGGAACGAAAAAAGTGATTGATGCAGCACCGGTCCTTAAAAATGGTACAACGTATGTGCCAATCAAACATGTTTTGGACGCTTTTGGTGGTCAGGCAAGCTGGGATAGCAAAAATCAGCGGATCACGGTATTACGTGGTGGCAAGCTGATTGATTTGGTTGTAGGGCAGAAAGAATTCATTCTGAATGGTAAAAGACAGAGCGCAACTGTTGCACCATACGTAACGGGTGGTAGGACTTTAGTCCCGCTCAGACTCGTTTCCGAGCAACTTGGTCTGACTGTAAAATGGGAACAGAAAACGAAGACCGTTACCATCTCATCGTGATATGGTATGATATATACCGGAAACGATAGAAATGGAGTCGAACAAACGTGGATTTACAAGCCGATGCCATAGACCGCGTCATTAAAAACGCCATACAAGTCATGGAAAACAGCAAATATCAAATGTTCGAAATTATGGACGCAACTCGCGATGAGCTGAAAACACTCAACGAGGAGTTAAAGTCGGTGCTGAAGGAAACGGCGGAAACGATCGAGAAAGTAGATCAATTGGAGCTGAACTACCGCCGTTCCCGGATCCGGCTGACTGAGGTTAGCCGCGACTTTGTCCGTTATTCCGAGCATGATATCAAGCAGGCGTATGAGAAAGCAACACAGCTGCAGCTGGATCTGATGATTTATCGTGAGAAGGAAATGTATCTGAAGGCCCGTCGGGATGATCTGCAGAAGCGTGCCAAAAATGTGGAAGCTTCTGTGGAGCGTGCCGAGACCATCGGTTCGCAGATGGGTGTTGTACTCGAATACCTGTCAGGTGAACTGGGTCAAGTGACCCGGATCATCGAATCTGCCAAAAATCGACAAATGATTGGTTTGAAAATAATTTTGGCCCAGGAAGAAGAGCGGAAACGTATTGCTCGTGAGATTCATGACGGGCCTGCGCAGATGCTCGCCAATCTAGTGCTTAGGACGGAAATTGTAGAAAGAATGCTCATTAAGCAGGATTTTAAGATGGTCCAGGCCGAAATAGTAGATTTGAAAGGCCAGGTTCGTTCCAGTCTTGAAGAAATGAGAAAAGTTATTTTCAATCTGCGTCCTATGGCACTGGATGATCTGGGACTGATTCCAACGCTTCGGAAGTATGTGCAGGATTTTGAGGTAAAAACGAAAATCCGGTCGCTTTTTGAAACAAGAGGAAAGGAACATCGTTTATCTTCAGCCATGGAGGCTGCAATCTACCGCCTCGTACAGGAAGGTCTGTCGAATGCTGCAAAGCATGCTTATCCCACTTATGTTGTAGTGGAAATTACATACCAGGCTCAGCTCGTCAAAATTGTCGTTCAGGACAATGGGCTTGGGTTCAAACCGGAGCTTCTTGCGAAGAAAAGCAAGGATCATACCCACTTCGGTCTGATTGGGATGAGAGAACGGGTTGAACTGTTAGAAGGAAGAATAGAGATTGAATCCGGAGAAAATCAAGGAACCAAAATAGTGATTCATATCCCGACAAACGTGGATAAGGGAAAGGAGTAGCAGGATGATGGAAAACCGTGATACTGGTAAAGCATCGATTAAAGTTCTTTTGGCTGATGATCATCAGCTGTTCCGTGAGGGACTGAAACGCATTTTAAATATGGAGGACGACATTGAGGTCATCGGCGAATGCGGCGATGGTATTCAAGTGCTCGAATTCTGCAATCAGGATAAACCTGATATCGTATTGATGGATATCAACATGCCAATCGAAAATGGGGTTGAAGCAACGGAGAAATTGCGTGAGCTGTTCCCTGATGTCAAAGTGATTATCTTGTCCATTCATGATGATGAAAGTTATGTATTCGAGACGCTTCGTAAAGGGGCTAACGGATACTTGCTGAAGGATATGGAGGCAGAGTCTCTGATCAATGCGATTCGTTCCGTGCATGAGGGACATGCGTTCATACATCCGAAAGTAACAGGCAAACTGATCATGCAGCTGCGTCGTATGACGTATCTTAATGAAACAGGGGCAATGAGTGAAGGAGCTTCGAAGGAAGCAGGTGTTAAATTTGTCGCTGGCGACAATAACCCGCTGACACGTCGTGAGGCTGAAGTGCTTCGCTTGATGGCAGAAGGTAAGAGCAATAAAATGATTGGTGAATTCCTGTTCATCAGTGAAAAAACAGTAAAAAACCATGTCAGCAGTATTCTGCAGAAGATGGAAGTGGATGACCGTACGCAAGCTGTTATCAATTCGATCAAATATGGTTGGGTTACGCTCTAATACCTTATGTTTTTCGTAAAGCAGTATTCTTATGGTAAGTCAGTCCATTGGTTGATTCAACCTAGACGAAGTATAGATTGGTGTTCACTCGCGCCCTTTCCAGAATGTTGGATTGGTCTGCGGGTTAATGGACTTTATCACTGCAAATGAGCAAAGTGTAAGGCTGTGCGGAACATATGTTCAAGCTTAGGCGTGAATGAATGACCTGGCCTGTCCTTCTTCGTCCGGTGTCGATCAGCGTGGAATATGAGTGATAGGAAATGCAAGTGTAACCCTTCAGGAAGTACAGCATATACTTGTTGTATACAGGGATGTTCGCCATGGGTGAGCATGACCTTCCGAGGAGGTGCAGTTGCCATGGTTGCTCATCTGACTATGATTCTGCTCATATACTTCCTGGCGGCAATGGCCGTTCATGCCATGCACCAGCGCCATCTTTCCCGTCCGGAATCTGAAGGTTTCGAGCAGATTCTGCTCATCCCTTCCAATCAGGCAGGGCGGATCGAAGGCATTGTAAGAGAACTTTGCCGGGAATTGTTATACCGTGGTAAGAGCTTCAGATTAACCGTTGTTGCTGATCGTACAGAAGCGGAAACGATTACGATTATTGAAAAGCTTATGCAAAGGCAAGGCATGGAGACATCTTATCTGCCTGCTGTCCCTGCTGATATTGAACGGGTAGCACAGACCGATCACACGTTTCGCCTGATTGATTTGCGTGAGTCAGAGCAATAAATCATCATGTGAACGGAAATGGGATTAGCATTTCGCAGATCTACAGTGAAAAGATTACAGCAGAAGCTGTAGTCTTTTTTTGTAATTGTAGCCAAGTCTGCTTTTAAATTAAAAATGGGTTTTTATGCAATCTATGGTTATTGTCTGGGTTTTGACGAGTTCATGAGTATTAAAATAAACTTTTCGAAGTCAGAACTCTTAATTTAAAAGTATAGACGATTCAGATTGGAAAAAGTTTCGCAATTTTATAGAAAGATTCTGGTTATTAGCAGAATTGTATGATGGAATCATGTTGTGTGACTAACCTTGTGATGTAAAGATTCAATTGGTATAGTGATAAGTAGATTGATCATACGAAGATGGAATATGGACATGAAGCACATGCTCCGGCGAACAGCCGGGTTGGCATGTGCTTTTTTTGCGTTCAGGAGAAAGTACGATGGGGGAGGAGATTAAATGAAGGTTGCTTTGTATGTGTGCCGTGTAGGGGAAGGGTGGAGTATGGTGTTATCACTCGACATTCGAGTGGATGTGGCTTGGTGGCTGGAGGGAGGAAGTGGGCGACATGTGCTGCGCTGGTTGCTGTTAGACAAGGCGTTACCGTTAAGTCAGGCATCCTGGTTGGTTGAACATTTTGAGAGCGAGCGAGGTATGGATCAGTGGGGCGAGCGCGAATGGCAGAGTTATCTTGCACGGAAGTTGGATGTGTATGAATTGGCCTCGGGGGAAGTTGAGGCGAGAAAAGGTATAGCAGGCACAGCGGGGAGTGTCGCTGTGCGTGGTGCGTTGGTAGGCGGGATGCCAGATTCGTATCCCGCCGGGCAGTGGGCTCAGCTGGAGCGGGACGCGGCCCTGCTGGCTGAGCGGATCAGCGGCCGCCAATTACTGGCGGCCGAGGCGGAGGCGTTGCTGGCGGACACCGCCCAGCCGCCAAGGGAGTGGCGCGCGGCTGCGCAGCTCGCGCGCTTGCACGGGCGGCTGAGTATCACAGCCGCCCTCGAAGGGCCTGCCACGCGCCGTCGGCACGCGTGGCTTGGACGCGCGCGGAGCGCGCCCCGCTGCCACCGTTGTGGCAGCGAAGCCAGACAGCGCGTGCCCTGCGCTGCCTGCGGCTTGGCGGCGTGCGCCTACTGCGAGGCTTGCCTCGCGCTGGGGCGCAGCCGTGCTTGTGCGCTGCTGCTACGCAGTGCAGCGCAAGGGGCCGTGCCACGACGCGGCGAAGCACCGCGTGGCACGGCCTTGGCCCCCACCGGCGGCGGGCTCGCCCGGTGGGGGCTTAGCGCAGCGCAGAGCGCGGCAGCAGCCGCGGCGCTTGCGTTTTTGGCCCGGCCACCCGCAGGGGATGGGCCGGGGCGGTTCTTGCTGTGGGCCGTGACCGGGGCCGGCAAGACCGAGATGATTTTCCCTCTGCTCCAACATACATTGGACCGCGGTGGACGAGCACTGGTCGCTACGCCGCGCAGGGATGTGGTGCTGGAACTAGCCCCGCGTCTGGCCAAAGCTTTTCCGGATACCTCGCTCGCTACCCTTTACGGAGGCAGTGACGAACGCTGGAAAGACGCTCAGCTCACGCTTGCGACCACACACCAACTGATGCGTTTTTATCAGGGGTTCGATCTCGTCATTATCGATGAACTGGATGCTTTTCCCTATCACAACGATCCCATGCTCGCTCACGCGGCGGCATCCTCCTGTAAACCGGACGGGAATTTTGTCTATCTATCTGCCACACCGCCTGCTCGGCTCCAGAGGGAAGCAACACGGGGGAAACTCAATCATGCCAAAGTTCCAGTACGTTTTCACCGTCATCCTTTGCCCGTGCCAAGATTGATTAAGATGGTTACCGTTGCTGAATGTATTAAGAAACGAAATCTTCCCTCTGCTTTGAAGACTAACATCCAAATTTCATTGGAGCGTGACGCACAGGTATTTGTCTTTGTAACACGTATTGCCCAGATTGAGGCGTTTGTGAATCTGATGCGTCGTACTTTTCCCGGAATCCATATCGAAGGAACCTCATCCCAAGACCCTGATCGCGCTAGCAAAGTTACAGCCTTTCGTGATCGCGACATTCGTCTGCTCGTAACCACCACAATTCTGGAGCGTGGCGTGACCATTCCGCGCAGCGATGTCTTTATATTGGATGCAGACAATGGTCTCTTTGATGAAGCTTCACTGGTCCAGATGGCGGGTAGAGCAGGGCGTTCCATGGATGACCCGGCGGGTAGAGTGGTTTTCGCATCATCTCGTCGGACACGTTCACAGGTGAAGGCCGTTGCCCAGATCCGGAAAATGAACACCATCGCTCGTCGCAAAGGCTATCTGCATTCACCATCCCAGACATAATTGTCATCTGCCCAGTTCGTATCCACATATCACAATACATTCTGAGACTGGAGGTATGCCCCCTATGTTCAACTGGCTCAGCAACATAACCGATCACGCGCAACACCTGACCCAGCGTCTCCACCACCTGCTCGCCCCACCGGGAGCGACTTGTCTGACATGTGGCACTCGAGCGATTCTGTCCTCAACTTATTCAGGCATATGCCCACGTTGTGTGAAACAGATTCCATGGATTCGTTCCATCCGTTGCCTGCGTTGTGGTCGGGGTGTTGGGTGCCCGGACTGTGCTCGTCCACACATGCAAAACCGTTCTTTTATCCTCAACCGCAGCGCCGTACAATACAACACTTTAATGAAAGAGTGGATCGGCATGTATAAATTCAGAGGCCATGAACGATACGCGCCGCTCCTAACCGCGCTGTTGATTCAAGCCTTTCAAGCGATGAGTGAGGAGCAGAATTATGCTTTGGCAAAAGAACCCCCAGCTCACGTGGCTCATATCGCCACGCCTGCTCAACAAATGAAGCCACAATGGCGGCCTGACGCGGTCACCTATGTCCCGGTGAGCAGCGAGCGGCTTGCCGAACGTGGCTTCAATCAGGCGGAGCGGCTGGCTGCTGGGCTCGCCACCGCCTGCCGCCTACCCATCGTGGATCTGTTGCAGCGCCAGATCAACACCACTAAACAAAGCTTCAAATCACGCGGTGAGCGTATTGAAACGATGAAGAGCGCTTTTTCCATCAACCCGGATGGCACGAAGTTAATTGAAGAGCTATACAAGGGATCTCATCTGCCAACACATATGGGCATATCGCGTGCCAAACCCATACAGTTACTGCTGATTGATGATATCTATACAACAGGCAGCACCTTGGACGCTTGTGGCCGGGTTATTCTTAATGCTGGCTTCCACATGGAGATTCCGGTCGAGATTTACACGCTGACACTGGCAAGATCCTAGACAGGAAAATATGTTCCTTTATTAATCATTGGTACGTTAATGCGTGTCTCCATTCCATTTATTCCGTTTGAAATATAGTTGTTTGATGAAATTATAAATGAAAGCGTAATAAGAAATTTTTTACATGTAAAAAAGAGGAATTGGTTTTCTCGCGCAGAATAGATAGTTTTGCCGTTCACCACAGGTGACAGCATAGGGAGTGGCACAACATATCTGTTGAAGGAGAGAACAAAAGTGGTCGCAGGAAAAAGAAAAAATGGATTTTACTTATGGACCGTCCGTCTACTAGTATTCATGCTGGTATTCGGACAGTTTGGCGTGTACGGGGGGAACCGGGCAGATGCCGCAACGAGTAATAGAATTATTGCATCCAGTAATGATTATCGTTTTGTATTATCAGAACAGAATGGAAATCTGATGGTGAATCAGAAACCGGTTGATTTGGGTTGGGTCAGATCATACAGCTTTTCAGCAACAGGGTATTCCTTCTCAAGAAGTCAGTCTATTAGAGGAACTGTTGAAGATATGACCAATGTTACCTTTGGTAAGTATATTTCTACCTATACTGGGCAAGTAACTAACGCATTTATCGTTGACTTTTCCGAGGTTTGGGAATATTACAGTACCATGGAATATAGACAGTCAGGCAAGGATGTAGGTGTTTGGGACATTTCCAGAGTTGATGAGTTTGGGATGGAAACACCCAGATATGTACAAAGTTATGAAGCCTCTCAACTTAGTTTGGTGATTAGTGCAGATACAGGTGCTGTGGTAGATTTTGTATCCAACCTTAATCCATATTACACACGCAAGGCAGAATCATTCAGCTTTGTTAAAGAGTCGGGAACAAAGGAGCCAATTACTACGGTTCCTGCTATTCCAACTGGCCTGGTAGCCACTGCGAATGATGCGACGATCAACCTTAACTGGTCAGCTGCACAACAAGCAGTTCAGTATGAGATTGAAGAAAATGGAGTAACTAAAGGTCCATTTTATGGTCTGAACTATACAAGTGGCCCTTATAAAAATAATACGAACTATACTTACAGAGTACGTGGTATTAATCAAAGAGGTGTAGGTGAGTGGAGTGTTCCATACTCGCTGAGAACTTTGCTTGAAAAACCGATCTTAACCGTAAAAGGCGAAGAGGGAAAGAATACATTGAATTGGAAATTCGTTGAATTTGCAGATCGATATCAATTGCGAATTGACGGAGGAGAACCTATAGAATTGGGCAATGTGAACTCATATGAGCATGACGATTTGGAGGCCAATTCAACACATACCTATGTGCTGAAAGCATTCTCAACTGACAATGAGAGTTCATGGAGTAAACCACTAAGTCAATTAACAGTACCTAACCGTGCAGATGGTTTGAAAATTACAGATACTACATTGAATAAATTGTCTGTATCCTGGACTGCTGTTAAGGGGGCCACAGGATATGATCTGGAGATCAATGGGGCAGTTGTTGCGGTAACAGGAACCACATACAACAAGACTGGACTTGCAGCCAATACAGAATATACCTTCAGAATCAGATCCAAAAATTCAGGTGGGGTAGGAAGTTGGAGTGATCCAGTAACGGGCACCACTCAATTGAGCACACCTGTAGTTCAGTCTAATGCCACGGCAGAGGAAGTTGTACTTGTATGGGCTCCAATTGAAGGTGCAACTTCGTATGAGATTGAAGCAGATGGAGTTGTTTCTTCAGGTTTAGAAGATCCAATCTTTAACCACACCAATCTGACATCAGGCACAGCGCATAAATATCGTGTGCGGGCAATTAATGAGACAAATACAAGTGCTTGGACACCAGTAGTAACGCAAAATACCTTGCCTGGCTCTGTCGGTGGATTGAATGTGAGTGCAGTCACCAATGCAGCCATTACGGTAAAATGGAATGTGGTTACCGGTGCTACAGGCTACGATCTGGAAATTGACGGCACTCCGATTTCTTTGACAGCTACAAGTTATACGAAGAGTGGACTCGTCGGAAACACGGAACACACTTTCCGTATTCGTTCAAAGAACGTTGCAGGTGCAGGAGCCTGGAGCGAAATAGTAACAGGTCGTACGCAATTTAATCTTCCTGTATTGAAGGCATCCTCTGAAGAAACGGCTATCACATTGACGTGGACATCCATACCAGATGCTACTGGATATGAAGTTGAAGCAGATGGCGTAATTGTTGCGAATGTAAGTGAATCAAACTACACACACGAAAATATATTACCAGGTACTTCTCATAAATATCGTGTTCGGGCAGCTACTGACAATAACACAAGTGCTTGGACAGCAATCCTGACGCAGAGCACATTGCCTGCAATAGTATCAGGTCTCAATATAGCATCCACAACAAATGCTGCAATTTCCTTGAAATGGAGTGCAGTGACCGGTAGCTCTGGATATGACTTGGAGATTGATGGAGTGGTAGTTCCAGTTACTGGTTTAACATATACGAAGAGTGGTCTTGCAGCGAATACGGACCATACGTTCCGTATCCGTTCCAAGAATACGGCAGGTGTGGGTGTGTGGAGTGATGTGGTAAGTGGCAGGACTCAACTCAATACGCCTGTGCTGAAAGCATCTTCCCAAGAAGATGCAATTACTGTAACTTGGGCAGATGTTACTGATGCAACCAAATATGAAGTGGAGGCAGATGGTATTGTTGTAGCAACGGTTACGGCGCCAGTCTATACACATGAGAGTTTGACTCCAGGAACAACGCATAAGTACCGTGTAAGAGCCCTGACGGAGCTCAACGTTAGCCCTTGGACTGCACTTCTCACTCAGAATACTTTACCGGGTTCAGTCACAGGGTTGAGTGTAACCTCTGCAACCAATGTCGCTATCGCGCTTAAGTGGAATGCCGTAACTGGAGCAACGGGTTATGACTTGGAGATTGATGGCACGGTAGTAGCTGTAAGTGGATTAACATACAACAAGACAGGTCTTGCAGCCAATACGAATCATACGTTCCGGGTTCGCTCCAAAAATACGGCAGGTGCCGGAGCATGGAGTGATATCATTGATGGTACGACATTGTTGAATACCCCTGTTTTAAAAGCTTCCTCGGAAGAGACTGCTATTACAGTAACATGGGCAGATGTATCAGATGCGATCAAGTATGAGATTGAAGCAGATGGCTCAATTGTTGCAACAGTTAATGAGCCGAAGTATGTACATTCAAGTCTTCAGCCAGGAACAGCGCATAAGTATCGTGTACGAGCACTGACAGATACAAACAACGGGGCTTGGACTGCTGTCTTAAATCAAAATACATTACCAGGTTCAGTTACTGGACTGGGTATTACCTCTGTAACGAACACAACAATGGCTTTGAAATGGAATGCTGTAACCGGAGCAACAGGTTATGAGCTTGAAATTGATGGCACGGTAGTAGCTGCTACTGGATTAACCTACAACAAGACCGGACTTGCGGCTAATACGGATCATACGTTCCGCGTTCGCTCCAAAAATGCGGCAGGTGCCGGAGCATGGAGTGATGGGGTAAGTGGTACAACGTTATTGAATACCCCTGTTCTAAAAGCTTCCTCGGAAGAGACTGCGATTACATTGACATGGGCTGATGTAGCAGATGCAACCAAGTATGAGATTGAAGCAGATGGAGTCGTTACTGGTACAATTAGCGAACCGAAATATGTGCACACTAGTTTGCTTCCAGGAACGGCGCATAAATATCGTGTACGTGCACTGACGGACTCTAATACAGGTGCCTGGACTGCGGTGCTGACGCAAAATACGATACCTGCTTCAGTTACTGGTTTAAGTATTAGCTCTGTTACCAATGTAGCCATTGCCTTAAAATGGACGGCAGTAACGGGAGCAACAGGATACGATCTTGAGATCGATGGTACAGTTGTACCAGTAACGGGAGTAGCTTATACGAAGAGTGGGCTTGTGACAAATACGGATCACACGTTCCGTATTCGTTCTAAAAATACAGCAGGTGCAAGTATATGGAGTGAGATTGTAGATGGCACAACTTTACTTAACACACCTGTGCTGAAGGCTTCCTCTGAGGAACAAGCGGTCACCTTGACATGGCCTGAAGTTAAAGATGCAACCAAATATGAGATTGAAGCGGACGGAGTCTTAGTGGGTACTGTTAAGTTGCCTACTTATACTCACAATAATCTGATAGCTGGAACAGCACATAAATACCGCGTACGCGCTCTGACCGAAACCAATGTTGGAGCTTGGACTGCGGTCTTGACACAAAATACGTTGCCTGGTTCTGTGACCGGGCTAACGGTAACAAGTGTAACGAACACAGCTGTTGCTCTGAAGTGGAACGCAGTCTCAGGAGCGACGGGATATGACCTTGAAATTGATGGCACGGTGGTACCTGTTAGTGGAGTGGTTTACACCAAAACGGGACTTATCGCCAATACGGATCATACATTCCGTATTCGTTCCAAAAATACTGCTGGAGCTGGAGCTTGGGGAGATGTAACAGATGTTACAACCCAGTTAAACACACCTGCTCTGAAAGCAACATCAGAGGAAACAGCTATTACTTTGAATTGGCTTGATATTAAAGATGCAACTAAATATGAAATTGAGGCAGATGGAACAATTGTTTCTACAGTAACCGATCCCTCATATGTTCATAGTAATTTGCTTGCAGGAACATCGCACACCTATCGTGTGCGTGCATTAACGGATAAGAACAGCAGCGCTTGGTCTACGGTCTTGAATCAAAGCACTATACCAGGCAGTGTGACCGGATTGAGTATGAATTCTGCAACAACAGTAGCCATTGCTATGAAGTGGAATGCAGTTACGGGAGCTACAGGATATGATCTTGAGATCGATGGTAAAATAGTCGCTGTAACCGCTTTGGCTTATACCAAAACAGCACTTCTAGCCAACACAGAGCATACCTTCCGCATTCGTGCCAAAAATGCTGCTGGCATTGGTAGCTGGAGTGAGATTGTAACCGCCTCGACCCAATTAAATGTACCAACAACGCTGAAAGCTGTACCTGAAGAAACCGCAGTTACGCTGACATGGAATGAAGTTGTTGGTGCAACAAAATATGAGATTGAGGCAGATGGCATAGTGGTTGCTACTGTAAGTGATCTCTTGTATGTCCATAATGGAGTACTTGGTGGAACCATTCATAAATATCGTATTCGTGCCCTGACCGACACTAATGTGAGTGCATGGACAGCAATATTGTCCCAAACTACGTTACCTGCAAGTGTCTCAGGCTTGAGTATTAACTCTGCAACCACAGCGGCTATTGCGCTGAGATGGAGTGCTGTAACTGGAGCTACCGGGTATGATCTGGAGATTGATGGTACGGTGGTTGCCGTGAGTGGAGTAGCTTATACGAAGAGCGGACTTGCACCAAATACGGAGCATACTTTCCGGATTCGTGCCAAAAATGCTTCTGGTGCGGGAGCTTGGAGTGAGATCATAACGGGAATGACTCAATTAACTACACCTATGCTGAAGGGAACTTCGGACAAAACAAACGTTTTTCTGACTTGGGACTCGGTTGGGGGAGCTTCGTCTTACGAAATTGAAGCCGATGGGCAAATTGTGGCGACTGTCAGTGATACAACGTTTATTCATTCTGACCTGTTACCGTTCAGTTTGCATAAATATCGCATTCGGGCATTCAATGATCAGAACACAAGCATATGGTCTTCTGTACTAAGTATTAGAACATTGAATTAGTAATGTATAAGGGGGAATGGGTTTGCATATATGTGCATCCTGTTCCCCTTTTTTGCTTTGTAAATAGACTATGGCTTCATCAGAGAAAATAAGGTAATGTATAATTATTATCTATTCGGAAATGGAAGTTTGAGAGGGGCGTTTTAGCGATGAATCTAGGTAATTGTCCTCGCTGTGGTAAATTATATGCGTTGAATTTTCGAGATGTATGCTCGAATTGTATTAAGGAAATGGAACAGGAATATCAGATCTGTGTAGATTATTTGCGCGAAAATAAAGGCACCAATATTCAGGAACTATCTGATGCAACAGAAGTTTCGATCAAAACCATTACCAAGTTCATCCGTGAGGGACGGATTTCCATCGAAAATGCCCCGAATATGATGTATCCTTGTGAAGTATGCGGAACATTGATTCGTGAAGGTCATATGTGTGACTCTTGTCGTCATCGCTTGACGAAAGACTTAGCTAGTGCAGCTCGTGATGTAGGTCAGAAGGATAACGGCAATATAGGCGGACGAACCTACAATGCTGTCGACAAACTACGCGATTCATAGGAATGAGGTCTTAAATACGAATATTGCTATAACAAATGTTTTGAAACGTACCGATAAACTTATTAAAGATTATCGGTTTTTTTATTTTCCCAATCATTTCGATAACATAAAGATAAGGTAAGAAAAACGTATATCAATGTAAAATTCTAACGTGGAAGGAAGTGTAGTTCATATGAAAATCAATGAACCGAGTAGAATTGGAGCAATCAATTCATATCAAAGGAACGTTGAATCCAATCAGCAGGCTGATGCCAAGAAGAGCCGCCGTAAGGACGAAGTATCCATTTCTCCGGAGGCGATGAAGATGCTTGAGGAACAAAGTCGTACACAGGATGCAGGACGCTTACAGCGGATACAGGAACTGAAGGAACAGGTTAGTTCGGGAACGTATCAGGTAGACAGCAGCAAGCTTGCTGACAAGCTGCTGCCGTATTTTAAGTCTTTTGATAAGGAATAGGTGATCACGTAATGGCAGCACTGGACAGATTAATTGCAGTTTTGCAGCAAATGGAACAAAGTCACCGCGATATGCTGGCACTCAGCGAGGTCAAGAGACAGGTCATTGTCAAAAACGATGTGGATGAACTCATTGCCGTTCTGAACAAAGAATCCCGTTTCATGAAACAACAGGAGCCATTGGAGATTGAACGGCAGAGCGCAGTTCACGAATTGCTTCAGGAGCGGGGCATCAAGTCCATGTTGAACCTGAACATTACGGAGATCTCGAAGCTGATTTTTGATCCGGCTGACAAACAGCGATTGCTTGAAGTCCAGAAGAAGCTGGCGGGAACACTGCAGGAGTTAAAGGAAATCAATCAACTGAATCAAAAGCTGATCGAGCAATCGTTGATGTTTATTGATCTTTCAATGGATATCTTTGCTTCTCGGCCAGAACAGGATGCCACATATCAGCATCCTGCTGATAAGAACGGTAATCCAGGGCGAATCGGTCTGTTTGACACGCGTGCCTGATTAATTAGGGGGAAACCAGGTGACATCTACATTTCATTCAATCGAAACGGCTAAACGCAGTTTGTTCACACAGACGACAGCTCTTAGCACAACAGGCCATAACGTAGCCAATGCCAACACAGAAGGGTACTCGCGGCAAAAGGTAAACATGCAGGCATCCATTGCCATGGAGCCGTTTGCATTTCTGCACAGCACTACACCAGGACAGCTCGGTACAGGGGTGGAGTTCGATTCGATTACGCGTGTGCGCGAGAAATTCCTGGATGACCAGTATCGCAATGAAAATACCAACTTCGGGAGTTGGTCCATTCAACGAGATACACTTGAAAAACTGGAAGCCATTGTGAACGAACCTTCCAACACCGGATTTCGGACCGTTATGGATAACTTCTATAAATCCTGGTCCGATCTGAGTAAAAACCCTGAGGACGTTACAGCACGTCGTATTGTCAAGGAAACAACACTGGCTCTTACGGATGCGATGAATCAGATTAGCCGCCAATTGGGTGCGCTTAGCGAAGATCTGAATAGCAATATTGCTGTGAAAAGTAATGAGATTCAGGGCTACCTTGGTAACATTGCAAACCTCAATAGTGCCATTGTAAAAGTCGAGTCTCTTGGCGACAATGCCAACGATTTACGTGACCAACGTGATCTGATGACAGATAAACTGTCCAAAATCATGAATATTTCCGTTACAGATTCTCCACAAGGTTATCAGATTCAGATGAATGGAGAAGCTCTTGTTACAGGTGGAGCTGTAACGACGGAGGTAACTTCGGACTATCTGAACACGGCTTATACTGCAGGAACACTCACCAATGGTGAGGTTCACGGGATGATTAAGTCCAGAGACACCTTGGTGAGTGATTATCAGAAGCAAATGGATGAACTCGCCAACACGCTAGCTAACGGGGATATCAAAATTACGATTCCTGCAGGTTCTGTTTTACCTGAAAATACGGTTATAGATGGAGTTACTTACTCTGGGGATGACCGTATTCTTAAAACAGACTTAAAAGACGTTATTGTAAAAGGATTTAATGGCTTGCATCAGCTTGGTTACAGTTTGGATGGTGCCTCGGCTGCAGGGATTCCATTTTTCACAGTGGCAGGAACCGACCCAGCTAATCCGGTATCCACCGGCATAACAGCTGGTAATATTTCCTTGAATGCCGAGATTTTGGCCGATCCGAACAAAATAGCTTCATCTTTGCGCACTACGACGGATGCTTCTGGAACGGAAACGGTGGTTAAAGGGAATAACACCCTTGCTATACTCATTGCCAATCTAAAGGATACATCGATTAAATCTACGGATGGACTGCGAAACGCCACAATTGGTGCACAGTTCAGTGCAATTGTAGGACAGCTTGGGGTTCAATCTCAGGAAGCTGCTCGTCAGACATCTAATACTGAGTTTCTTGTCCAGCAAGTAGAGACTCGTCGTCAATCTGTGAGCGGCGTATCTTTGGATGAAGAGATGTCCAATATGATCAAGTTCCAACATGCATACAACGCATCTGCTCGATTTATGACCACTTATGATGAATTGCTTGATAAATTAATTAATTCTACTGGAACAGTAGGCAGATAATAGAAAGGAGTGACATAACAAACCATGAGAATAACGAATAATATGCTCAGTTCACAGCTGCTTTTGAACCTGAACCGAAATGCACAGCAGATGAATAATACGCAGACTCAGATGGCTTCAGGAATGAAAATTAACAAGCCTTCTGATGATCCGGTGGGTATTACTTACTCTTTACGTTATCGTGCGGAACTCGCATCTAATGAACAGTATCAAAAGAATGTGGATAGTGCGACATCTTGGCTAGATTTTAATGATACAGTCATGGATCAAGCAGGGAGTATCGTGCAGCGTTTGCGTGAGCTGACCGTACAAGCATCCACTGGCACGAACCCTCAATCTGCTCTAGATAGCGTCAAAGAAGAAGTTAATCAGTTAAAAGAACAGCTTATTGATGTAGCGAATAGTAAACTAAATGGTAAATATGTTTTTAATGGTGAAACATATGATATTAAACCATATCAATTTACCAAAGATGAGAATGGATCTTCCGATACGACGGATGCAGCTTCAGTCCTGACAGATACAGGAAAGATCAATTTTATTGTTGGCGAAAGTGTACAGTTGCCGATCAATGTAACGGGTAACGAGGCATTTGGGAATGACCAAGAAGATGATAACCTCTTTGTGGTTTTGAATACCATTATTCAAGCGCTATCAGATGGGGATCAAAAAGAATTGTCAAACCAATTGGGTTCCATAGACAGCAGGATGGATAAAATGCTGGCAATTCGATCGGAAATTGGTGCTAAAACGAATCGTATCGAATTAATGATGGGCCGTCTCGATGATCTGGGTGTGAACTTAACGGATCTTCAGGCGAAGGTTGAGGATGCAGATTATGCAGAGCTAATCATGAAATCTAAAATACAGGAAAACATATATAACGCCTCACTATCAGCAGGTTCGAAGATTATATCACCATCTCTTGTGGACTTTCTGAGATAAAAGGAGGAGTGGTATGAATACTCTTCCTGTTGTTCAGATTAGAACGACACCATCTCTATTAAGCATAGATGCTGATCTTGGGCAATTCTCATTGCGTCAGCCTAAGGCGGATGTGCAGCTTCACACAAGACCTGCTAAGTTAACAGTTCAAAGTCATGCTCCAGAGCTGAATGTTGATCAATCTAAAGCATTCGCAGCTTATAATGGTGGGAATATGATTGATATGAATGCTCGGATTTATTCAGGTATTCAGCAGATTTTCTTACAAAACATTGCTAATCGTGTTCAACAAGGAGATCAACTGGCAGAGATTCATAGACCAGGTAATACGATTGCTAATATTATTGGTGAGGATTGGCAGGGGACTTCTTTTCCGGAAATGCGAGGACCAGCATCAATTGACAATGTAGATGTTCGTGTCAAAGTTCGTGCTCCAGAACTCCAGTTTACCCCAGCCGTTTCAGAGCTGAATGTTACGGTCAATCGGCCTGAAATTGAGTATCAGCGAGGTAAACTGGACATCTATGTGAAACAATATGCATCAATACAGTATACGCCACCAGCTATTGATGTGGGAATGTAACAACTATAAAGTAGAGCTGTAGACAGTCTTGAAGCAGACATCTACAGCTCTTTTTGCGTAAAATCTTTGTTTGGGAGGCTTCGTTATTATGAAAATTCAGACAAGTATGTGGGGCGAGATCGAAGTGCAAGATGAGGTTATTTATTCCTTTTCCAAGGGTCTGCCTGGATTCGATGATGAGCACAAATTTGCATTAATTCCGTGGGAGGATACTCCCTTTGTATATTTACAATCTCTTCAGGAGCAAGAGCTTTCCTTCCTGCTTGTTAATCCATTCCTCTTCTCTCCTGGATATAGCTTTGAATTACCCGAGGCAGATCGAGATGAGCTTGAGATTCGTGACCAGGTTGAAGTGTATTCTATGGTCACGATTCATACACAGGTAAGCCGATCTACGATGAATCTATTGGCTCCAGTTGTGTTGAACCCAGAGAACCGAACAGGTAAGCAAGTCGTACTACATCAATCGGGGTATGAGACGCGTTGTCTGATCTGGCCAGAAGAACAGTTGAATTCCGCTAAAGGAGGTGTGTGAGATGCTCGTATTGTCGCGAAAAAAAGGCGAGTCTATCATCATCCAGGATCAGATCGAGATTACGGTGCTAGCTGTAGAAGGAGATACGGTGAGAATCGGAATCTCTGCACCCAAACATATTGATATCTATCGTCAGGAGATATATGCGTCCATTCAGGAAGCTAACCGAGAGTCAGCTACGCCTCTTGCCGCCAATGTTGAAGCATTTATGGAACGCCTGCGTAACTCGGAATTGAAAAAAGATTAAAAATATTCCATTTTGCTATAAACAGTTGCACACCTCTCGTCGATATATAATTTAGACGCTGCTTCGGCAGGGCGGCCGACCTTAATGTCGCAGCGTTTACCACAAGGATGTGGAACTAACTTATTTTCAGGGAGGAAATTTCTAATGATTATCAACCACAATATCGCGGCGTTGAACACACACCGCCAACTGAGCACTAACACTGCTAACACGAACAAAAACATCGAAAAATTGTCTTCCGGTCTTCGTATCAACCGTGCTGGTGACGATGCTGCAGGTTTGGCAATTTCCGAAAAAATGCGCGGACAAATCCGTGGTTTGGACCAAGCTACTCGTAACGCTCAAGATGGTATCTCTTTGATCCAAACAGCTGAGGGTGCATTGAACGAAACTCACTCCATCCTGCAACGTATGCGTGAACTTTCCGTTCAATCTTCCAATGATACAAACACAGGGCAAGATCGTGGCGAATTGCAAAAAGAAATGAATCAGTTGACCTCCGAGATCAACCGGATTGCTAACACAACTGAGTTCAATACGAAGAAATTGTTGAACGGCGACTTGTCCGAGACAAAAGTGATCAATCCAGGTACTGAAACAACAACTTCTGTAACTTTGGCTAAAGATCAAACAGTTAAAGTTGGTGATAACCCGGTATCTTGGACTAACAGTACTCCACAAGCGAAATTTGATATTACATTTACCGGAAAAGCCGACAATGATTTGGATTGGGCATCGCTGGATAAGGATACGACTGCTCAGTCACTGAAGATCACTAAAGGTACAGACGGTACATTCACTGTAGACATTAAAGCCCAAGATAGTGCTGACAAAAAAATCACCGTTGATGCTGACGCTGTAGCATATGATGTTGATACAAAAACATACAGCTACAACAACAATGGTATTTCATTCTCCTTTACAAAAGATCAGGCAGATAGCTGGAAAGCTAACGAAGCTGTTACAGTTGACTTGTACAAAGCTTCTGGCGCAGTTGCAGCTACTGATGGAACTGGCTTGGTAACAGGCGGTGCACTCAGTACGAATTCAGGTATGCAAGGAATTACTACACAGACTGGAACAGCGGCTTCTGTTCTTTCTGACATCAAAGTTGATGGCGCAAGTAAAGAATTGCTTGACGGGGCTGCACAAGTTAAAGTTGCTTGGGATAAAGCAACTAATACTGCTACAGTAACTCTTCTGAAATCTGACGGAACAACAGCATTGACAAAAACTGATTTCTCTCTTGCGGCAGGCGAGGAATTGAAATACAAAGCTAACGGTATCGAGTTCAGCTTTAAGTCAGATGCGACTTCAACTGGAGCATTTGAAGCGACGATTAAACTTGACATGGCTGAACCAAAAACTGTAAAAGAGACCGTTGGACGTGTAACAGAAGATAAATCTGCAAACTTCCAAATTGGTGCAAATGAGCATCAATCTTTGACTTTGGGTATTAACAATATGAGTTCTTCTGCACTGGGTATCACAGGAACAGGTACTGGTTTCTCTGCAGCAGTTAACGTAACAGATGGAACTAATAACACAAATGCAGAGAAAGCTCTTGATTTGACAAGCAACGCAAATGCTGCGAATGCAATTACAATTGTTGACAAAGCGATTGCTTCTGTTTCCAGCGAACGTTCTAAACTAGGTGCTGTACAAAACCGTTTGGAGCACACAATTAACAACTTGGGAACATCTTCTGAGAACTTGACTGCAGCGGAATCCCGTATCCGTGACGTAGACATGGCAAAAGAAATGATGTCCCAAACGAAAAACAACATCTTGGCTCAAGCAGCTCAAGCGATGTTGGCACAAGCGAATCAACAACCACAAGGCGTTCTGCAATTGCTTCGTTAATTTTAAAAATGTTTTGGGGGGACTGGTTATCCAGTCCCTTCAGAATCTTAATGATTTGCAAGTTAAAATAGATATCTTCTACGTGAGGATATCTATTTTTATTTACAAAAAGTGAATAAGGGGTAAAACTACATGACAACAAAAAATAGGACTATTCTTGTTCCGGAGTATATGCAAGAGTTTGCTTGTATAGGTTCAGCGTGTGAAGATTCTTGTTGTGTTGGTTGGAGAGTAGACATTGATCAGGCGACATATAAAAAGTATGCAAAATCACGTGATATCGAATTAAAGCCCTTATTTAATAAAAATATTTCTAGGCATCGCTCAGGACCGACCTCTACCAGGTATGCTAAAATTAAAATGGATGATCAAGGAAAATGTGGATTTCTGTCTGAAGAGAATCTTTGCAAGATTCAACTCAGCTTGGGGGAGGATTCTCTTTCTACTGTGTGCAGTACGTATCCTAGAAGCTTTAACAGTATAGATGGTGTTGTAGAGAAATCAACGACCTTATCCTGTCCTGAGGCAGCGAGAATTACTTTGATAAGACCCGAGGGTATTCAATTTAATGAGATTGAAGAAAATGAAGAAAATAAAGTTTGGATAAACAAACAGATCATTACGGATAACCCAAATGCTAAAAATAAATTAACGCAATACTTCTGGAATTTACGAATTTTCACAATTCAGGTTTTGCAAAATCGTTTATACACAATATCTGAAAGATTAATTATACTGGGCCTTTTTTATCAGAAAACTCAGTCCCAAATTAATGAAGAAAATTATGAAGCAGTGCTGGACACGATCAATTCATATTCAAGAATGCTGGATGACCCCGATACGAAAAATTCTTTGACGGATATTCCAGTGAATTACATTGTACAAATGAAGCTATGTAAAGAGCTGATGGATTATCGTTTTGGTCATGGATTGAAAAATTCCAGATACATGGAATGTGTTGCGGAGACGCTAAACGGTATTATGTATACTGAGGATTCCACGGAAGAAGAAATTGCTGCCAGGTACAAAGCAGCTAGTATAGACTATTACACTCCCTTCATGGAAGAGCACGAATATATTCTTGAAAATTATCTGGTAAACTATGTTTTCAAAAATCTGTTCCCATTTGGACGGAGCCGAGTATATGATGATTATGTTATGATGGTAGTTCATTTTTCCATGATCAAACTGCACTTGATTGGCATGTCTGGTTTCCATAAAGGTTTGACAACAGATCTTGTGGTGAAGCTTGTACAGTCTTTTGCAAAAATCGTCGAACATAATACAACTTTCTTAAATAATGTGCATTCACTGCTAGAAGATAATGATTTCACTTCCATGGCCTATATGTCCATTATGATCAAAAATTAACTAAAGTCCACAGAAGGCCTCGGCATTGTCCGAGGTCTTTTAATACATATTTTTTATAAAGATCTAATCAGAAACGCAATTATAACCGATATAAAAAGTAAATAAGCAGCCGGAGGTAGTGGTAAAGATGAATGTACAGTTCTCATTATCCGCTAATACGTCATCATCAGTCAGTCAACAAGGAGATACAGCATCAGCATCTGAAATGCAACGAGGAAGCTTGAATCCAAACTTGAATAAAGGTCTGAGTTTGAGCCAGTTAGAGAAGCAAGGAGCTTCCTTAACTATAGGTGAAGAACACTTGATTAGAACGATTGAGAATGCCGTGAAGTCTCTGCAAGGCCCCCAAACGACATTGGATATTAGTATTCACGAGAAAACACATGAAATTATGGTCAAAGTACTTAATAGAGATACAGGGGAGTTAATTCGTGAGATTCCTCCTGAAAAAACATTGGATTTGGTTGCCAAGATGATGGAACTTGCCGGAATTTTAGTTGATGAAAAGATATAATATGGATTTGGAGGTGCGTAATGGTTACACGCGTTAACGGTTTTTCAGGTATGGATATTGATAGTATGGTCAAGAGCATGATGGCTACGAAGAATCTTAGACTGGACAGATTGAACCAGGACAAACAAGTTTTGCAATGGCAGCGCGAAAGTTATCGTGAGATAAGTAGCAAGTTATATGATTTTCGCATCAATAAATTAGCGGATAAATATGGTGCACCGTCAGCGATGAATGCTAATAAATCGATAGTATCTGGCAATACAACTGCGGTTAAAGCTGAGGCTAGAGCAAGTGCAACGATGGCTGAGATGAAAGTCAGTGTCGAAAAATTGGCAGTAGCGAAGACGCTCGAAACACCAGGTCTGGGGCAAGGAGTGAGCTCTACCACGACCTTAGCTTCGCTGGATGGTGTTGATCTGTCTAGCCTGAGTGCTGTGGAAAGAGCAGAATACAATGCGAAAAAGTTTGATATCACCATTAATAATGTGAGTTTCAAAGATAAATTCACCGGAGCCACATCGATCTCATCTTTGATCTCCGTTATTAATTCTGATGCCCAAGCCGATGTTGTGGCAAGTTATGATGAAGCTACGGGTAAACTGTCATTTGCTTCAAAATCAGGAGGAGCAGACGGGAAAGTAGATATCCGAACCCCGTCAGGTAGTAATTCAATCATTGCTTTGTTTTCCAAAAAAACGAGTATAGAAACGAAGGGTGCAGGAAACGTAACCCAGGACAAGACGCTTGCTGATTTGAAGACTTTACTTGATGGCAAGGCACCGGAACCAGGTGCAGCTGCCAAAACGTATAGTTTTAGTATCAATGGTGAGAAGTTCGAATTTAAAGATACAACATCAATTGAAAGTATGGTAAAAGAAATTAACGATAATACAAAAGCGAAAGTAACTGCCAGTTTTGATCAAGGTAAACTGAGCTTTGTGACTAACGGTGGAGATGAAATTAATCTTGGTGGTAAGTCTTATGAGTTTCTAGCTTTATTTAAAGGTGCAGTTCCTTTCAAAGAGGGAACAAATGCTTTGGAGTCACTTAAAGATAAAGATGGAAATGAAATACCTGGCAGTGATGCTATAGTCAAGGTAAATGGTCAAGCGATCAATAACATTAGAACGAATACCTTCACCATTAATGGTGTGCAATTGACTCTGCAAGAAGAAACATTAAAAAACGGGGTTGATAACCCTGTTATTATTAAAAATCAGACGGATCCGGACAAGGCACTTGAGACGATCAAAGGATTCATTGATGATTATAACAAGCTTATTCAATCACTAAACTCAACGATAAGAGAAACCAAATATTCTGATTTCAGACCACTTACAGATGAAAATAAAAAAGAAATGAAAGAATCTGAGATTCTAGCATGGACTGAAAAATCGAAGAGTGGATTGCTGAAAAATAATGATATTATCAAGTCTGTGCTGTCAGATATGCGTAGTGAGATCACGAAAGTACTTGGACCTCTCAGTGCGATGGGGATTACTACCGGATCATATTCGGAGAATGGAAAACTCATTATAAAAGATGAGGCGAAGCTCAGAGGTATAATCAGTACCAATCCACAGGCAGTAATTGATGTATTTCAAGGTCCAGTTGCAGCTCCTAACGACGGGTTATTCGATAAATTGGCAGACAAGGCTACTACCGCAATTCAACGGATATCCGAACGTTCGGGTACCAACCGTTTTACAACAGACATTACAAGTACATTTAGTGCGGAAAATCCAATGGGTAGACAACTGAAAGAATATAATAGCAGGATTTCTACAATGCAGCGTAACATTTCAACTACGGAGAATCGGTATTATAAGCAATTTGCTGCTATGGAAAAGGCAATGACACAATTGCAGTCACAGTCGTCTAGTCTTTTAGCTAAATTAGGCTAATTAATTCTATAATAAAGGGTGAGACTTTTGATCACTTCTCCATATGATAAATATCGTCAATCCTCTGTCCAAACTTCTAACCCGGCGCAGTTAGTCATCATGTTATATGACGGAGCCATTCGTTTTGTCAAGACATCGATTGCCGCAATGCAACAGCAGGACATTGAGAAGGTTAATCTGAATCTGGGTAAAGCCCAGACTATTATTAGTGAGTTAATGAGTACATTGGATCAGTCTTATGATATATCGAAAAATCTATATTCTCTGTATGAGTACACGAACCATTTGCTTATTGAAGCAAATATTCATCGAGATGAAACAAAGGCTGAAGAAGCTGTAGGTTATCTGTCTGAACTCCGTGAGACTTGGATTCAAGCTTCAAAAATTGCGATGAGCCAGGAAGGTCAACCTTTGAATGCCAATGGATAGATCAGAATGTATTAGTCAACTGGAGAGTACGACTAATGACATTTTGAATAATCTATATGATTTGAATTACGAGCAACTTGAATCCTTCATAGAGTTACGACAGCAGATTGTGGATCAATTGATTGAACATTTCTCTCAAGAACAGGCTAGTAAACATGAGAAAGAAATCATTAATAACCTGTTAGATCAGGATCACGAGATTCTTGCTCGAATGAATACGCTACGACTTGAAGCGCAGGACTGGTTGCATAAACGAGGACAGGCGAAAGTGCAAAGAAACGCGTATGAAGCGGGATATACACCAGATAGTTTTTTAATGGATAGAAAAAAATAAGAATTCTACAAAAAAACCTTTATGCACGAACTTTGACTAAGGTAAGCATTCCACGAGTCAAAGGTGTGAAATAAGGTTTTTTTGTATTATTTGTCGTTATTCAGGAGAGGAATATTCAACCAAACAAAAAGAACATTTGCCTCCAAAGAAGGAAATGTTCTTTCATGATTTTCTATTGAACTATTCTTACGTGTACTCTCTCGATGTGGTTGCCACTGGCATCTACCACATTAACTTCACCATGGTCTTCCCAAGGCATAATTTGAAAATTATGTTTATATGCTGTGAGCATTCCATTACGACTAACACCAAAATAGTCTTGATTATCCGGAGCAATGTAATAAGTATAATTACGGCCATAAGTCGGATTATACCCTAACTGATAAGATTCTCCGACCTTTAATGTGATGGTGTACTCGATGGCTTTAGTAGCCGCTGATGCAACAGTTGATTCAGCAGCAGATCGGAAGAGCACACGTCTGAACTCCAGTCACATCACGATATCGTATGCCGTCTTCTGCTTGAAAAAAAAAAA